>C687J35174_10003655_pt1 | contig 21029 bp, 22 predicted proteins | sample RifCSPhighO2_01_FD_35174 | JGI IMG/M metagenome (IMG submission 35174) | reverse complement strand
ATGCCCTTATGTTTTCTGGATCTTTTGACTTAGCAAGGCTTAAAATAAACCCTCCCTTAATAAGTTCGCTAAGAATTCTGGATTGAACCTCCGAAGTATAGGATGGGCTAGGAGCAAGCTCAACCATTCCCGTATTATTATCCACGTTAGGTAGATAGCTGTTGTAATTATTGATCCCAAATTTTTTTTGTAAAATTTCTCGGTACCCAAAAGATTTTACCCAACCTTGTNTTGATNTCATCATTCGGAAACCTCGAATACCTACTTCCACCTCAAAACCGATTGTGGGTAAAAGATTTAAAGGATCGGAAGCATCTTTTTCTTCTTCTATTAATCTCGAAAATCTCCCCAGAAAAGAACCTAATTCTTGCCCTGATGCGGTTTCGGAAACTAAAAGGTTATAAGCCGAGAGCATAAGTGCAAGTTTTAGTGCTGGGAACTGACTAAATCCATCCACATCCATGCTTTCAACTGCTCTTCTTGATACTACTGCTTTTCCAATATCAAAAACAGGTGGAGGCGACATAATATCAGATGTCATTCTCCTCTCATAATCCGAAATAGGCACAGACGGCCTAGGTCTTTCTTTTAGTTGCATATAATTAAACCTATAGTCGAAAATTATAACACAAACTATACACAAATTTCCAGTGGAAAAAAATAAACATAACTAATACAATATAGTTTATGGAAATTGTTTTCATACTCCTTACGGTTCTGGGGCTTTCTCTTTTCGAGATTATAACAAGTGTAGATAACGCAATCATAAATGCCGAGGTCCTCTCCGGAATGTCTCAAAAAGCGAGAAGGTGGTTTTTGCTCTGGGGATTTTTGTTTGCCGTGTTTGTAGTAAGAGGTCTTCTTCCTTTTGCAATTGTTTTTATTGCAAATCCAAGCCTTGGACCGATAGGAGTTCTTACTGCTGCCTTCTCAAGCGACCCCCACGTTATGACAGCTATAGAATCTACCGCCCCCTTCCTTCTTCTGTCCGGTGGTGTTTTTCTTGTCTTTCTTTTCTTTAATTGGCTTTTCCTTGAACCCAAACACTTTGGCCTAAAAGGTGAGCCTTTTTTTCAAAGACAGGGAGCATGGTTTTTCGCAATTGTCTCAATTTTACTTACCGTAATAGTCTGGTTTGCTCTTGCCAAAGACCCAATGCTTGGTTTTTCTGCAGTAATAGGCTCGACGGCATTTTTTATAATTCATGGTTTTAGGCAGTTTGCGGAGCAACAGGAGAAAAGACTTCTGGGAGGAAATGTTTCGGATATAAGCAAAATTGCTTATCTTGAAGTTCTGGATTCCACATTCTCAATTGACGGAGTCATCGGTGCTTTTGCATTTACATTTTCAGTCCCTATTATACTTTTGGGAAATGGGCTTGGTGCGCTGGTGCTCCGAAAACTGACCGTATCAAATATAGAAAGAATCAAAAAGTACAAATATTTAAAAAATGGTGCGATGTATTCAATTCTTTTTTTGGGTACAGTAATGCTTCTGGACGGATTTGGATTTGATATTCCCAAATGGATTTCCCCTGTTCTTACCTTTGGAACAGTCGGCTATTTCTTCTATAAATCCCACATCGAGCTCAAAACTGTAGGAGAAGCTCTCTCCAGCAAAAAATAATTTAAGAGGTTATCCGGAAAGCCTTTAGACAATAGTATTTAACTGCCGGCCAAAAATTGTATTTTTTATCTTCGAGATCTTTCTTACTAAACNATCTTATATCATAGNGTTCGTCATCTTTAAGTGTTACTTTGCCAGTCTTGGAACTAAATATATAGACAAATGCCACATGTCGGTGTCCCGTTTTTATGTCGTGAATATCAAGAAAGGTTGGGGGATAAAGAAAATCAAACCCCGGATATCTTGGACTGGGCTTTTGGGCAAATATCTTAAGGTCTTTCTTCTTAAGCCCGGATTCTTCCTCAATTTCCCGAAAAAGAGCAGCTTCGGGATCTTCCGTAAGTTCTATATGTCCGCCGATTGCAAGCCACCTTTTGACTTAAGTTCTAATCTTGTTGAGTAGATCGCTCTCCAATCACCTGTGATGTTAATACTGCGGTATCCTTGGAATTTTCCTGTGAGCGCATGGTTATTCAATAGCCGGTTCGTAGAATCTTGAATAAATAGACTAATCCTTTCTTTTACTTTTCCTTGTATCCTTTTGGGTGCTTTTTTGTATTGTTTCTTGAAGGTGGCCGAATACTTGATGTTCATACTCTTCTACTCATCCAACCACCTGAAAGAGTCTTCTGCACTGGCAAAACTTGGAGAGGTATTATCGTCTTTATATTCCTTGTTTGATTTTTTCAATGCTTCAATCATAAATGCTGAAGGTTCCTCGCCTACACCAACTGATAAACGTTGTGTTCGAATGAACTGTTTCAGCAGTGCCTTCATAACAGCACTTAAAGAAAGTCCTAGCTCTTCTGCTGTTTTTTGAGCCTGATCTTTCATATCAGAGTCTATCTTTACATGTACGGATGTTACATTCATGTATAAGAAGTGTACACAACGTGGCTTAATATGTCAAGCCTTATTTCAAAGCAGAGACAAGGCTAAATTCGTGCTGAGCATGTCGGTCAAGACCCGTTCTATCATTATAGCCGAATCCGAGCTTTAGGGTTATAGTCCGTGTTGGCTGCCGGACTAGGATTCGAACCTAGATAAACGGATCCAAAGTCCGTTGTCCTACCATTAGACGATCCGGCAATATTTAGTTTTAATATGATACCAGAAGNCCAATCTAAGTTCAATCTATTGAAGAGATTGTAAAATGCTGTTAATCTAAGTATGTGGATAGGTTAAGGGAGAAATCTNTTGTTCTTTGGTTTAATGAGCTTTCTATAAATGACGTGGGTCTTGTGGGAGGAAAGAATGCTTCTCTTGGAGAAATGTATTCCCATCTCAAGAATCAGGGAATTGATGTTCCCGATGGATTTGCTATAACATCGCAGGCTTATAGATACTTTATTCAAGAAGAAGGACTCGAAGAGAAAATACAAAATATTTTGTCGCAGCTTAAGGGAAATGATATTGTGAGCTTGAGAAAAACGGGAGAACAAATCAGAAATCTTCTTTTGTCTGCTACACTTCCCGCTCCCCTTACTGAGGAAATTGAAAAAGCATACAATAAGATGTGTAAGATGTATGGACAGAATGCCGATGTTGCAGTTAGATCCTCAGCGACTGCCGAAGATCTCCCCGGCGCTTCATTTGCGGGAGAGCAGGAGACGTTTCTTAATATTTCAGGGACTGAGGACCTTTTAGATTCTGTCAGGAAGTGTTTCGCATCTCTTTTTACCGATAGAGCCATCTCATACAGGCAGGACAAGGGTTTTCCTCATATGAAAGTATATCTTTCCATAGGAGTTCAGAAAATGGCTAGATCCGATTTGGGTTCATCAGGTGTCGCATTTACGATAGATACGGAAACCGGCTTTGACAAAGTAGTGGTTATAAATTCGTCTTACGGGCTTGGAGAGATGATTGTTCAGGGAAAAGTAACGCCTGATGAATTTGTAGTTTTTAAACCTACTCTTGAAAAGAAGAAAAAGGCAATAATTTCAAAAAAACTGGGAGAAAAAAATAAAAAAATGATTTACGGCGAGAAAAGTCTTATTAAGGAAGCGGAAGTTTCAGAAGAAGATAAAAACAAGTTCTCGCTATCGGAAGCTGAAGTATTAAAACTTGCAAATTGGTGCGTGGAGATTGAGAAATATTTTTCGGAAAAATACGGACATTACCAGCCCATGGATATTGAATGGGCAAAAGATGGAAAACTCAATAAACTTTTTATAATTCAGGCAAGACCTGAGACAGTCTACTCCGCGAGAAAGGCGAACGTTTACATAGAGTATAGACTGGATGAGAAGGGAGAGCTAATTATCAAAGGGATTGCAGTCGGGACAAAGATTGCAACAGGAATTGTAAAAGTTCTTGATAAAACAGAAGATATTGGAAAAATTCAAAAAGGAGATGTTCTCGTAACGCGCATAACCGATCCCGATTGGGAACCGATTATGAAGATTGCCTCAGCTATTATAACCGATGAGGGAGGACGGACGAGCCATGCAGCGATTGTATCAAGAGAACTAGGTATTCCATGCATAGTGGGTACCGGAAATGCCACACAAGTGCTAAGAGACGGAGAGGAGATTACAGTTGACTGTTCGTCAGGAGGTCAGGGGTTTATCTATAAAGGGCAGCTACAATTTTCAGAAGTGGAGCACGTACTCGGTAAGATTCAGGATATTAGAACAAGAGTGATGGTTAACATCGGCTCACCCGATGAGGCTTTTAGATATTTTTATCTGCCCGTTAAGGGTGTTGGGCTTGGAAGACTTGAGTTTATAATAAACGAATCCATAAAAATTCATCCAAATGCTTTAATTGATTATGATAAATTGGCTCATGATCCGCAAAATCAAGAAATATCTGAAAAAATTAATAGTCTTACAAGAGGATATCCGGACAAAAAAGAATTTTATGTAGAAAAACTTGCTTTTGGAATTGCAAAAATTGCTGCTGCGTTCTGGCCTTATGATGTCATAATCAGGTTTTCGGATTTTAAATCAAACGAGTATAGAATGCTTATAGGTGGAGATTTGTATGAGCCAAGAGAGCAAAACCCAATGCTTGGTTTCAGAGGTGCTTCTCGATACTATAGTCTGGAATTTAAAGAAGCATTCGGGCTTGAATGCCAGGCTATCTTACGAGTGAGAGAAGAGATTGGGTTATCAAACGTAATACCCATGATTCCATTCTGCAGGACTGTAGAGGAAGCAGGAAAATCTATGAGAATCATGGAAGATTTTGGCTTATCAAGAGATACAGACAAGACTCTCAAAATTTACATGATGTGCGAAATTCCTTCAAATGTTTTACTTGCAGAAGAATTTCTTGAGGTTTTTGATGGTTACTCGATAGGATCAAACGATTTATCGCAGCTGACATTAGGCATCGACAGGGATTCAAATATAGTAAGTAAGGTAGGCAATGAAAATAATCCGGCAGTTAAGAAGCTTATAAAAGACGCAATAAGAATTTGTAAAGAAAAGGGTAAATACATAGGTATTTGCGGACAAGCTCCGTCTGATTTTCCGGAATTTACTGAGTTTTTATTGAGAGAAGGAATTGAAAGCATTTCCCTAAATCCTGATTCGGTATTTAAAATGATTCCTCTGATTCATGATACAGAAGTTAAGATTGGTTAAATCTTTATGGCAAGAATAAAGAAAATACGCGCATATAAAATACTTGATTCCCGTGGAGAATGGACTATAGAAACAGAAATTACTCTTGATAACGGAATTGTTTCAAAGTCCTCGGTTCCTCAGGGGAAAAGTATCGGATCTTTTGAGGCCTACTTTGTTCCTCCCGATACCGCAATAAATAATATCAGCAAAAAGATTGAGCAAAATCTTCTGGGTATTGATATCGAGGAACAGGAAGATATTGACAATAGGATGGTAGATCTTGACGGAACAGATAATAAGTCCAATCTTGGTGCGAATTCTATTCTGGGAGTTTCTTTGAGCTGTGCAAGAGCGGCAGCGCTTTCTCTTAATGTTCCTGTCTGGAAGTATTTAAGATCAAAATATGAACTTAGAGTAAATAACAATCCAAGACTATTCCTTAATGTTATAAATGGAGGTCTTCATGCAGGAAACAACTTAAGATTTCAGGAGTATATATTAATTTCTAAAGGTAAAAATCTTACAGAGTCAGTTGAGATGGGTGTTTTCCTCTACCAAGCGGTTAGAAAATATTTGATAAAAAATCTTGGAAGAAGCTCTTCCAGTTTGGGCGATGAAGGAGGATTTGCGCCAAATTTTTCAAATGACCTTCAGCCTTTCGAAATACTTCAGGAAATCATTGGGGATGAGGGCCTTACTGAGAAGTTTGATTTAGGAATGGATGCGGCGGCAAATAATATAGACTCCCCAAGTCAGGAATTGACCAAAACATACCTGAAGATAAAAGACAGGTTTAATATTTTTTATCTCGAGGATCATTTTAAGGAAGACGATTTTGAAGACTTCTCAAAGCTAAAAAGAACAATAGGTGGAAACACGATTGTTGCAGGAGACGATCTGACCACTACGAATATAAAGAGAATGAAGATAGCAAGGGAAAAAGATAGTATTAACGGAATAATTATAAAACCAAACCAGATTGGCACCCTGACTGAGACTATCCAGGCTATAAAACTTGCAAAAGAGTGGGGCTGGCTCGTAATAGTTTCTCATAGAAGCGGGGAAACAAGTGATACATTTATTGTAGATCTTGCACTGGGGACAGGAGCTGATGGGATTAAGATTGGTGCTCCGGCAAGAGGTGAGAGAATTGCTAAATTTAATAGAATTCTTGAAATTGAAAGAGACGAATTAAGCTAAATTAATCGACACCCCTTCCGTAAAGCTTTTTATATTTTGGATAGTCGTGGATGTGATTCTCAAAAGCGCTTCGGTTGAGTTGAAGGCATTGTGCGGGGTAATCAAGACTTTTGGATGATTAAGAAGGACGTGATTTAGAACAAGAGTCTCATAATCAGTGTCTTTATTAAATTTACTGGTTAAAACTTCAATTTCTTCCTGCATTTCTTTCTCATCTTCAAGAACATCAAGGGCAACCCCATCAAGAATTTTCTGGTCAAGACCTATTAGAAGTGCTTGTGTATCTATAAGTCCTCCTCTTGCAGTATTAACAAGATAGGATCCTTTTTTGAATTTAGTAATATTATCAATATTAATTATATGTCTTGTTTCAGAATTTAAAGGAAGGTGAAGCGTTGTTATATCCGATTCTCTGATAAGTATTTCAAGGTCCGCATATCTAATATTTAACCTTCGTTCCAGCTCTGCGTTTTTGTTTCTTGAAAATGCATAGATTTCCATGCCGAAACCACTTGCAATTTCCGCAACGTTTATTCCTATCTTCCCAAGTCCGACTATTCCAATCTTCTTTCCGTAAAGATCGACTCCCCTTATTAAGTTGTGGTCAAAATTTAAAATTTTCGACTGGTTTATTGATTGGTAAATTTTTCTGGTTAGATTAAGTATCAATGCAAAAGTATACTCGGCTACGGTTCTGCTTCCATACTCAGGGACGTTTGATATTTTGATTCCTTTTGCAGAGCAATATTCTTTATCAACATTGTCGAATCCGGTTCCTCTAATTGCAATATATCTAAGCTTGGGAAATTTGCTTAAGACCTTAGCATTTAGAGTTGAGTAAATAAAGCATGAAATAATTTCTGAATTTTCGTACTGCTGTGCGTTTTCTTCTGAAAGCTTCTCTTCTATGTATTGTCCATGAGGAAAATTGCTTGCGAGAATTGCACTCTCCCATTTCTGAACTTCAAAAAAAGTTATATTCATTATTCAAACTATATATCTTTTAGTCAGCAAAAATCAACAAGAAGCACTTATTGATTATTTTAAATTGGGAATAAATATTCTTGAACTCTCACAAAAAGGACGGGAAATATACGAAAACAGACTGGTTGACGAAGAGAAAAGAGGACTTCTCAATTTTGTATTTTTGAACCTTAAATTAAGAAACGAAAAGATTGTCCCCACATTCCAAAATGGTTTTGACGCAATAGCAACGCGGGCAAAAGATGGCAGGTAGCTGCGGGCTAGGATTCGAACCTAGAAAACGGATCCAAAGTCCGTTGTCCTACCATTAGACGATCCGGCAATACGCTACAATGATACTACATTTAAGGCTAATCTACAAACAATAACATTTAATTATTATCTATTGTAATTCCTCATAAAAACCGGCTACAATTAACTTAGATACTTGTGGAAGGGGGTGAAAAATAAATGGCAACTAATTCTTCAAATGAAATTATAAATACGGTGGGAAAATGGTTTGAAAAAGTTCCTTCTCTGCCCAACAATATCAGAGAGGTTCTTGCAAAGATAGCTCCGATACTCGCATTGGTTTTCGGAGTCTTAGGCGTTCTGGGTGGACTAGTGGGACTTGGTCTCCTTACATTTCTGGCACCTTTTGCAGTAGGGATGGTCTATGGCTATGGTGTAGGTATGATTTCAGCAGCTGTCTCAATTGTGACATCTGCTCTTATGCTTTTGGCAGTCCCTGGTCTTTTTGCTAAAAAAGCAAACGGCTGGACCATACTTTTCTGGGTAGAGGCTTTAAGTGTAGTTGGATCCGTCATCGCAAATCCATCCGCTTCCGGAATCATCGGAGCTGTTATAGGGGGAGCGATAGGGTTTTATCTTTTGTTCCAAATCAGACCCTATTATAAATAGACTACCCTAACNCAGGGCTAATTTAGAAAACTACAAATGTTTAGTAGGTTGTTGTTTTTGTCTGTTTTAATACAGAAATAGTTATCACTAGAATAAATCTATGAACTTCTTGAATTATCTAACTTTATTTGCTTATATTGCCTTAAGCGCTGATGTTCTTCTTCAGATAAAGCATATTTACCACACCAAATCATCCCGAGATATTTCAATTGCAGGTCTTGCCATAAGATTTATTGCTATTGTGATTATATTAATTAAATTCATAAGTTTGGGGGATATGCCACTCGCCATCAGACAGACACTTATTGCAATTACATTCACGACCTACCTCTCTTTGACAATCGTATATCTCATCCACCGCAGNAAATCAAAATAATTCTTGTTATAATTCGGTCAATGGTAGTTGCGGATCTTTCCAGCAAGTAAATTTATTATTGAAATCAATGGTAAAGAAACTTCCACTAGATGATTTTTTAAAAACCTTTAAGTATGCTCTCCGCATAGCCTTTAGTCTTCTTATAAAAAATGGCAAGGGTGAAATTCTTATGACAAAAAGAGCAAACCCTCCCGAAAAGGACACGTGGCATCTTCCCGGAAGTTTTCTTATGAAAGGAGAAATGATTGAAGAATGTTTATTAAGAGTAGCAAGAGAAGAGTTGGGGATTAAAATAAATACCAAAAATGCAAGATTATTGTATATAAATGAAGATTTACACAAAGACCCCAGAGGACATGTTATAGATATGATTTATACTTTAAATACTAAAATCTCAAATTTAAAACCGACCAACTATTCCTTAGAGATTAAGTTTTTCAGAAGACTTCCTGAGAATATCGGCTTTAACCACAAAGAAGTGCTAGGAAAACTCGGATTTAAATAGGTTCCGGGTTCGTAAAGCAAGTTGTCTCTTCCCGTTCAAAAAATAAGAACCTGCTCTAGACTTATTTGCNAGTAACCCACATTTANAGTATNATTCCGAGAATGTGGGAGAGGGANAAGAAATAACAAGAAGGGCAAGTGAAGCCGAAAGAAGAGAAAGTAGTCCGGTTAGTTTTGTTGTAGAAGGCGGTATCCCTCTTGAAGGAACTGTTTATCTTCAGGGAGCAAAAAACGCGGCTCTTCAGGCAATTGCCGCCTCCATTCTTACGGATGACAGAATTATTCTTGAAAATTTTCCCCGAATCGGCGACACGGACATTAATCTTTCAATTCTCATAAAATTAGGGGCTGAAGTAGAACAACGCCCACAAGGCATCACATCTATTACTACTGGGGATATATCCACCAGTAAAACCATCGATCCTAATGACTCCTTAAGAACAACGGGGTCAAGATATTTTATTCCTACCTTAGTAAGAAGGGTCGGAAGTGTAACTGCAGGGCCTCCGGGGGGAGATCAAATAGGAGCACCTAATCGTTTTCTATTCCGCCGAGAAGATCTTGAGATGTTTGAGAGAGTAGGTATTGGCAATAGACAAATCGTAGATTCACAAGGTCGCCCTTCCCATGAATTTTTTCCCTTGACGGAAGATAAACCGAGAATATTAAGACTCGAAAGAAGATATTTCGGACCAACTGTACAAGCCCTTTTAAGCTATGCGGGTACCGATGAGGAATTTACCGTAGTAAATCCTTCTCTTGAACCTGAAGTGAAGGATACCATTGCCCTTCTTAATTCTATGGGCGCTGATATTGAATATCAGAGACCAGATTCTTTACACATCAAGGGTAGTAGATACTTGCATGGAACTAGACACCGAATAATCTCAGACCCAAATGCAATGGTTTCTTACGCCGCAATGGCACTCATAACAAATGGGNAAGTAATTATTAAAGGTATCGACCACACAAGTAAAACAGATGCTTTTATGCGCTTATTAATGGCNATGAATGCTGATTTTTACTTCGGCGGAGGAATCCTCCAAGTAAATCCTGATGGACGGCTACAGCCTGTTGACTTAAAAACTGATTTTTGGCCGGCCCAATGCCATACCGACTGGCAACAAATTCTTACTCCGGTTCTTGCAACAACAAATGGAACAAGCTATGTAGATGAAAATGTCTATCCGTCAAGATTTACAGGTGTTGAAGGATTGAGAAACATGGGAGCAAATTTAACTCTCATTTCCGATCCTACAAGAATATCGCGCGAAGAATATAAAACAGACCGTAAATCTCATACTTTAAGAATAAATGGTCCCGTGGACTTTCACTCAGCACCTGTTATAATTGCGCCTCCCGATATAAGGGGTGCAACGGGCATTCTTTTGGCTCTTCTTGCAGCAAAAGGCAGATCGCGACTTAACAATGCGCAACAGGTCTTGCGGGGAATTGAAGATGTTGATGTAGTCATTAAATCTCTAGGAGGCAGAATTCATAGAGCCTGATTCTTCCTATAAATTTGTGTATAATAGAATTGGATGAAATATCTGCTCATTCTTCTGGCAGCACTCTTCGCAGTAGTTTTTCCTTCTTCCTCTTTTGCTCAGGGAATTTATACCACAGAAAAAATGATAACAGTAGATACGGGATCTCAGACACTTACGGCCTGGGAAGGAGGAGGAATTTTATATCAAACAAGAGCTTCCACTGGTCTTCCTCTTTCTCCCACTGTCAAAGGAAGCTTTAAAGTTTATAAAAAAGTAGCGCTAGGAGATATGAGAGGATACTCACCNTACATAGGNAGGTATNATTACAAAAATGTACCAAATTCACTATATTTTTATCAGGGGTACTCGGTACATGGCGCTTATTGGCACAATAATTTTGGGACAAGAAGAAGTAATGGATGNGTGAATCTTCCTCTTGATATGGCACAAAAANTTTTCGACTGGGCGCAAGTCGGAACAAGAGTTGAGGTCTGGTAAACCTAGGAACCTAACATACCAACTTTTTGTTTTGATATAATCTTTTCTTATGTCTCCCGAGCAACGTTTCAGATCCACGAGTCAATTGTTCAAAGCAGTAAGGAAAGACGCTAAAGCCGGAAGAAAAAGAGATTATGTTACGGATGGACAAGAATTTATTCCTCTTCAGCATGTTGAAGTAAGACCTGAGTTTAAAAGTAAGGTACCGGATATTCGATCGCTTATATGCACCAACCACCACACAAGACCCTTTTTGGAAAGAAGGTTTCCAACCACAACACGAGAGCTGTTCCGTGACATGGCAGTAGTATCCGTAGCAACACAAGCTTTTACACAAAGGAGAATGACATGGTACGCGGCAGAACTTCCAGGTAGATTTTTTGGTGTTATACCAAGACCCGATCATGCACTTCAGAGAGCTGCAATGTTTTGCTATGAGATGATATCTGTAAATGACAAAAAAGCATCTATGCTTAACGCATATAGGACTTTAAGAAGAGGGTGGAATCTTGGAGCTTTTCCTGAAGCAGCAAATGGAATGGAACTTAACTATCACACAGATTTTCCAGCTAATATAAAATTGCTTCAGGCTGTAAGTGAGAAAACAGAAGAACCGACTCAAATAATACCAGTTAGTATTTTTAATGAAGGGAACGTCTATAGAGTTATTTTTAACGAACCCATACCCGTGGAGCTAAGTGAAGAACCCGAATACCCCGTAATACTAGTTAGGGAAACAATGAGAAGAATTGCAATGCATCTTCCTCCGCATCTTCAGGGGATTTACAGAGGTAAAATATAGTCTGCTATAATCGACAAAGTGAAGGAAAAAAATAAAACCCGAAAAGTCAGCCTTGAGAAAACTCTACTTTTTATTATTTATTTTCTGGTTTTTGGCGTTGCCTGGGCTATAATATGCGCAATCTTAGCAATACTTCTATTTCTTGGTTCTTTTAGCAGTCCTGACCCTTACAATGCAGACAGAATGATGAAAGTAATAATTTTTATGTTTTTTCTTCCCGCTCCTGCTTCAGGTATTCTTGCCTATCTTCTTTCTAGCGGCTCTCTAAAAAAAGGTATCCTGGTAACAATAGTCACTTTTATAATCCTTGCCTTGTTTTTGGGCTTTGTAACAAAGGGGAATTTTCCTATATAGTCTTAAACTTAAGACCTTTTCTGATTGTCAAGCGGAGTCTCGTAGGGTAAAGATGCTGCCTTTATCGGGCTTGCTATCGATCTTTGCTGTCTATCGGAAGACTTTCGCAGGCTTTTCCGTCCCTATCCGCATCAAGCTTATGGGGATCGTCACCCGGTCCTCCCGCAGAATAGAAAAACTCTTGGGCTTCTTTTTGCGTTTTGAAATCAGAGCAATCCCTGTCTCCTTCTATGCTCCTGGGGCTTGTCGATCTTTGGGAATTTGAATTTGAGACCTGACCGGAAGCTTTAACCGAACAGGCATCATCAGCCCAAAGCCCAATTTTATTAATTCTTGCTTCTTCCTGTGCCTTTTTATAATCTACCTGATATTTATAAAGAACTCCGTAGGTGTATTCATACGCATAGCCGCTTTCTATCATTTCCATTCCATAATCTTCCGACCCGTTATCGGTAAAAACATATCTTAATAATCTTTGATATCTATCTCTTTCTCCCTGAGTACTATCCTGCTCAAGCCAAACTTCATTATCTTTACTTTTGAAATACTCTTTTGCCTTATTTGACGCTTCAACTCCAAAGCATTCAACAGAAGTTCTTGGATCAACTGTTTCGGGGGTATTGATACCAATAATCCTAATTGTTTCACTTTCTCCGTTAATTGAAGCAACAATAGTATCTCCGTCAATAACCTTTATTAATGTAGCCGGCTGCAGATTTAAAAGATCTAAACTAAGGGAAGCAGGGACTGGCATTGTTAAACTGGGAACGGGATTTTCGGTTTTAATCCCGGTTTTCGTGCTTAATACTTCCTGTCTTTTGCTTTTGATTTCATCAGCAGGCAATACTAATATACCCAGTAATATTGAGAGTACAAAAGGGACTAGAACAATCAACACTTTCTTCACATCTAAACTATACTATATAGTATCTAAAATTCTCCATTGCTTAACTTTTAATATGAGCTTATTTTTGCTAAAATTGATAGCGCCCACGATGTGGGCCGAAGTGGCGGAACGGTAGACGCGTACGGTTCAGGGCCGTATGGGAGCAATTCCATGGAGGTTCGATTCCTCTCTTCGGCACAATCTGATATAATCTTAATCCGACGAGCCGAGGTGGTGAAACTGGTATACACGCAAGATTGAGGTTCTTGTGCCCTTAAAAAAGGCGTGCAGGTTCAAGTCCTGTCCTCGGCACCGAGGACTCCTAGCTCAGCTGGTTAGAGCGTCTCGTTTACACCGAGAAGGTCAGAGGTTCGACTCCTCTGGAGTCCACAACCTTTTTTAAGCTTATAATAGTTACTCTTAGCCTCAAATTAACCCTTCAGATGGCTTGACAAACCAATCCGACTCTGGTAGAATTGCAACTTCTACAAATTTAGTGCCCGTGAGTTACCTTTTGGTTAGTTAATTTCCCAAAACCTTTATGAATAACTTTCTTATTTCGACTGTTGCGGCAATTAATATTTTCCTTTCTCCCGTTGCGCCTAATGCAATTCTGGTTAGTGAAGGGAAGGCTGAGGCTAAAAGTGAGAAAAAGGAAGTAATTAGGCTAGTAAAACCTTCGGAATCTCTCTCAAGTATTGCAATAGAGTATTATGGTGATGAGTCTTACTGGACTACCATCTGGAATGATAATTCGTGGATAGAAAGCCCCTATATTATTGAGCCGGGATGGGAAATAAAACTTAGAATTGATAAACCCGAAAAGCCGGAAACGCTTTCGCTTGATCTTGCAAAAAGAATAAAACCTGCAAGTGATATTGCCAAAGTTTCCCAAGTGCAACCCCAAGCTCCTGCGGCAAATCAACCTTCGGTTCCAGCTGGAAATGGACCCCTAAATGAAACCCAGATTCAGTTTCTTGGAAATTGTGAGTCAGGTATGACAGCTTCAAGAAATTCTGGAAACGGGTATTATGGTGCCTTTCAATTCGCAGCCGGAACATGGAATAGAATGGGTACTGGCTATGCTCGTGCAGACATGGCCCCCCTGGAGGTTCAGGTTGACGCTGTACAGAGCCTTGTGCAGAGATCCAACATATTTGGTCAATTCCCTGCATGCTCCCGCAGAATGCAGGCTCTCGGCCTCATATAAGCTTTTTAACCAAACTTTACTTGATTAACCTCAGATTGTATAATAGTCCCTGAGCCGAGATAGCCAAGGTTGGCCAAAGGCATCCCGCCGAGGCGGGACTGAGTGTGTTCGACTCGTCGAACATCTCTAAACAACCTTATTGCCGAGATAGCCAAGGTGGTCAAGGCACCTGTCTGAAGAACAGGCTATGTGTGTTCGACTCACACTCTCGGCACACTTCGTTTTGCTCAGTGTAAGCTGGTATAATGGCGTACTTTGTCTATATAGTAAAATGCAAAGACGGTATGTTATACACTGGAATTACTTGAACCTTAAAAAGAGAATCTTGCAACATAATCAAGGAATAAAAACTCCTATTCAAAAGGGCAGAAGGCCGGTTAAACTTGCTTATTGGGAAAAATTTAATACAAGATTAGAAGCTGCAGAAAGAGAAGAACAAATTAAAGGTTTAACCCGAGAAAAGAAAGAAAGACTAATAGAAAGTTTACATTGAGGAGATACGACGAAATGCGGGAGTAGCTCAGTGGTAGAGCGGTCGCCACGGCGACAGGTCTTGATTGGAAATGTATACTGTTTATGTTTTAAAAAGCCTGAAGAATAGCCGATTATATACAGGATCGACAAACAATATTAAAAGGAGGCTTGGGGAGCATAATGCTTTACATAAGGGTTACACAAAATATAATGGGCCATTTAAACTTTTATATACAGAGAAATTTAATACAAGAAGTGAAGCTTATAAAAGAGAGATGTTTCTAAAAAGCGGTAAGGGAAGGGAATTTTTAAAGAAAATTTAATAGCGCGCGAGTAGTTCAGTGGTAGAACGTCTCGTTGCCAACGAGAAGGTCGGCGGTTCAATCCCGCTCTCGCGCTCAATTGATCGAACGGATCGCCCAAGGCGACAGGTCGCGGGTTCGATCCCCGTTTCCCGCTCAAGCAGCTTCAAAAACTTGACAATAAATTCCGGATTGTGCAAGATATATGTATCTGCCATGAAGAAGTTTCTTCTGTCCGCGGCCTTCTTTACAATAACTCCAATGGTGCTTTTTGCAAGCTTAATCTTTTTATCACTTATTACATATCAAAACGGGGGGGCATTGCTTAGTCATGCTCCTAATTCCGTAGCTTTTGCCGCTCTTCCCTCAAACGACACGCTTATTGAGGGCCAAATAAACTCGGAAGACGCAAGGGTAGAGAACNTGCGAGCTTTCTTTGAGAGACATAATTCTCCTCTTGAACCCTATTCGGATAAGTTCGTAGAAACTGCAGCGGAATATGACTTAGATTTCAGGCTTCTTCCTGCCATAGCAATGCAGGAATCAAATCTATGTAAAAAAGCGCCGAAAGACTCATTTAATTGCTGGGGATTCGGGATTTACGGCTCGAAGATTACAAAGTTCTCGGATTTTAACGAAGCCATAGAATCTGTATCGAAAACTCTGTCTCAGAATTATAAATCTGTTGGTTTGGTTACTCCCGAGCAGATAATGACGAAATACACGCCGTCCAGTAACGGTTCTTGGGCAAACAGCGTCAACTTCTTCATGGGTCAACTCCAATAAAGCCTATAGTTAAGGCCTTGACAAACCTATAGTTATGTAGTATGATGTCGCCAGATCCTAAGGTATGCCATATCCAAATGCATACGTTAGGATTTTTTATGGCTTAAAAGCCAAGTCATCTCAGCTACCGAAAATCCACTTGTTTTTCCCGGTAACCTATATGAAATTAAAGTTTTTTGTTTTTATAATCATAATTTTTATTCTTTCACAGACAAAGACTTATGCCTCGATAAGCTCGTCTAAATCGTCTGCTTTCTTTACTAAAGAACCTGAAGCCGAGGTTGATAATCGTGTAAGAATATTAAGATCTTTTCTTGAGAGATACAATTCGCCTCTGGTATCGTCTGTTGAGATTCTCGTTGAAACAGCAGATGAATACAATCTTGATTGGAGATTCGTTGCTGCGATATCGGGTGTTGAATCTACGTTTGGACACCAAATTCCTCCAGGCTCATACAACGCATGGGGATGGGGTGTTTACGGAACAAATGTTCATTATTTCAGTTCATGGGAAGAAGGAATAAGAACTATCTCAAAGGGACTCCGTGAGGATTATATAAATAGATGGGGAGCGCAAAACATATATCAAATTGGGGCTTTTTATGCAGCTAGCCCGACATGGGCCCAGAGAGTTGGAATGTATATGAATAGTATAGGAAGCTTTTCGACCCTAAATCCATCTGAAAGTCTTTCAATTTCGCTATAAAAACGCTATAATGAGCCCATGCGGATGTGGCGGAATTGGCAGACGCGCTCGCCTGCTTGACAGGCGTGGAGAATTGTCAGATCCTCCTTCGAGCCAGAGTGGCGAAATTGGCAGACGCGCATGGTTTAGGACCATGTCCCGAAAGGGGTGGGGGTTCAAGTCCTCTCTCTGGCACTCTAAAGTAAATGTTTACCTTGTATATCCTTAGAAGTTTAAAAGATGGTAATCTTTATATAGGAGTAACAAATAATTTTAAAAAGAGATTAAATCAGCACAATGATGGACAATCTAAATCGACGAAATTTAGAAGACCATTTGCTCTAATTTATAAAGAAATTTTTAAAACAAAATCCGAAGCAATGAAAAGAGAATGGTATTTCAAAAACACTACTGAAGGTAACAAATTGATGAGAGAGATTATTAAAAGCTTGTAGGCCCCGAGGGGGTGCCTTCGGCATTCAAGTCCTCTCATCCGTACATATATTATGGAATCTGAAATTACAAGGCAGGAAGACGGTACAATAGTTCTTCATATAACAATTCCTCATAGCCTCATCAAAAAAACTACAGAAGACGTTATTATACAAACTGCACAAGAAGCAAGTATTCCTGGATTTCGTAAAGGTAAAGCGCCAAAAAAATTAGTTGCGGACAAAATTGACAAAGGAAAAGTTAAGGAAGAAACCCTTAGGAAGCTTCTGCCTCAAGCTTACGCAGAGGCTGTCAAAAAACATGACATAAAACCAATTTTAAATCCTCGAATTCATGTGGATGAGCTTTCTGACGACAAAGATTGGCAATTTACAGCTTCAACTTGCGAGGCACCCGAAGTTGATCTTGACAATTATAAAGAGGAGATCAAGAAACTTACTGCTAAAAGCAAGATAATAGTACCCGGGAAAGAAGAGCGAGGAGAGATTCCAGTTAACGAACTTCTTAATACTTTAATTCAGGGCACTAAGATAAAAGTTTCAAAAATTATCGTAGAGCAGGAAGTAGAAAGACTCCTTGCACAGACACTTGATGAGATAAAAAGACTAGGTCTTACTCTTGATCAATATCTTTCCTCTACAAAAAAGACAGCCGAGGACCTAAGGAAAGAATATGAAAAAAAAGCACTTTCTGACATAAAGCTTGAATTTGCTCTATCTAAAATAGCAGAAGAGGAAAAAATAAGTGTTAGCGAAAAAGATGTTGAAGATGCTATCAAGAGCGCAAAAGATGAGAGTGAAAGAAAGGGTCTTGAGGCCAACAGATACCTCCTTGCGAGTATCATAAGACAGCAGAAAACGCTTGATTTTATCAAGAATTTGTGATAACGTATGCTACCGATGAAAACTCAAGCCAAAGCTAAAAAAACTCCAAGCTATATCGATCAAAACCCCGTTGAAGCCATTAAGAACATTGGCAGTAGCGTTGGTGATGCAATCGTTAATGATTTTGGAAAACAAAGCGTAAACGAGCTGTGGGAACAGTTACTGGGAACAGGCTCAAAAGAAGGCAAATCTCACAAAGCAGGGGATCTTGAGGAGGGACAAGAGCTTCATCTTGGCAAAAGAAAGAAAAACGAGCAAAAGGAGCACAGAAATGCAGCTCCTGCTTTAGATTATCACAGAGAAATCGTAGAGACTCAAACAAGAGCAACGAGAGAAGGTCAACAAATAATACAATCAAAAATTCAGGAAATTTTGGCTGAACTTAAGAAAATCTCCGAAACTTCGACTGAAATTGCAATGGAGTTTAAAGAAGTAACTATCGAGCAGAGAATTGAAAATCCTGGAGAATACCATATCTCTTTCTTCCAATGGATGCTTACGGTTGTTCAATCCGCAAGAGCTAAAATAGAAGATTCCGGAGCATGGCTTGCCGTCATGAAAAGTAAGAAGAGCCAGAGAAATTACTGGACTATGTTTAAAAAACATGGAACAACCTTTGGACTCTCCAATGAACGCGTAGTTGCTACACAAACAGGATAAAACCTCTCTTGATAAGCAATTATTAGATTGTTTTGAGCTTTGCATTTTGNTAAAATAGATGACCGGGCTCATAGCTCAGTTGGTTAGAGCGTTGCATTGACATTGCAAAGGTCAGAGGTTCGACTCCTCTTGAGCCCACCATACTATTTAAAACTTGGTCTCTCTTCTGATATACTCTAGCTATGGCAAGGTTTGAACAAGCAGCGAGAAATTTAAAAGATATCCTGATTAATAATTTTTTGGGTGGTCTAGCATGGGCAGTAGGAGCCACAGTCGGAATTTCTATAATTATTTTCCTTCTTACAAATGTTTTTAAAAACGTTGGCTGGATTCCGTTTATTGGTGATTTTATATCAAATTTAACAAGCTATGTTCTTTCGAATTTACAAAGCAACCCTCAGTTGGTAAAATAACCGATGTTGACAATTAAGCACAATATGGGTAGAATTAGGAAAATGGTAAAAGAAATTCATATAAAAAATGGTACTACAACAACAGTCTCCTAGTAGAAGGGGGTTGTTATAGTTGTTGCACACCTCCTTCTAGGGAGGTTTTTTATTGATAAAAATTTTATAACATGAGCATACAAAATTCAAAAATTGAATATCTGGAGAAAATGAGACATTCATGTGCTCATCTCCTGGCCGCTGCTGTTCTTAAGCTATTTCCAGAAACTAAACTCGGAATTGGTCCCGCAATAGATAATGGGTTTTATTATGATTTCGAGTTTAAGAATCCTATGTCAGAGGGGGATTTATTCAAAATTGAAAAAGAGATGAAAAACATCAAGAAGAACTGGCATGCATTTGAAAGAATAGAAAAATCTATTAACGAAGCCAAGAAGATTGAGAAGAATCAGCTATATAAACTTGATCTTATTGAAGAGTTTTCGAAAATTTCCAATAAAGTCTCATTTTATAAATCTGGAGATTTTATAGACCTTTGCAAGGGCGGGCACATCGAAAATCCGCAAGACATAGGACCATTCAAGCTTCTTACAATTGCAGGAGCTTATTGGCGAGGAAGCGAGAACAACCCCATGCTTACCAGAATTTATGGGACTTGCTTCCCAACACAAAAAGAACTTGATGAGCATATTTCTATACTTGAGGAGGCCAAAAAGAGAGATCACAGGAAAATTGGAAAAGAATTGGATCTCTTTAGCTTTCATGAAGAAGCACCGGGATTTGTATTCTGGCATCCAAAAGGAATGGCGATTCGCAGTGCTCTGAGTAAACCCTACGAAGAAATGCATAGAAAGGCAGGATACAAGCCGGTTTCAACACCCATTCTTCTTTCCGAAGAACTTTGGAGAAAATCGGGTCATTGGGATAATTATAAGGACAAGATGTATTTTACAAAGGTGGACAATAGAACTTTTGCAATAAAACCCATGAATTGTCCTGGAGTAAGTCTTATTTATAGAGAACGCCCGCGATCCTATAAAGATTTGCCTTTAAGACTTGCTGAATCGGGAGAGGTTCATCGTCATGAACTTTCGGGTACTCTTATTGGCCTATTTAGAGTAAGAGCCTTTAGGCAAGATGATGCTCATATATTTGTACGCGAAGACCAAATAGAGAACGAGGTTAAAGAAATAGTTGAACTCACCATGAACTTTTATAAGATGATGGGTTTTAACGATGCCGATATAGAGTTGTCAACTCGTCCTGAAAAATCCATGGGCAGTAAGATTATATGGAATAATGCTGAAAATATACTTAAGAAAGTCTTAGATCAAATGCATATCAAATATAAAATCAATGAGGGCGAGGGATCTTTTTACGGGCCTAAAATTGATTTTCATATAAAAGATCATTTATTGCGTTCTTGGCAATGTGGAACAATACAGCTTGATTTCCTAATGCCTGAAAGGTTTGATCTTGAATATATTGACAAGGATGGGTCAGGAAAAAGACCCGTAATGATTCATAGAACTATTGTAGGCTCGATACAAAGGTTTATCGGCATACTAATTGAGCATTATGCCGGAGCCTTTCCGTTATGGCTTTCCCCAATCCAGGTGGTAATTCTCCCTATAGCAGATAGNCACAATGAGAAGGCAAAAAAAATAAGAGAAAAGCTTTTTATGGAAGGCATAAGAGTAGAAATTGATCAACGCAGAGAAACACTTCAGTTAAAAATACGCGAAGCTACTTTACAAAAAGTGCCCTACATGGGTATAATTGGGGATAAAGAAGCCGAAATCGGCACTCTTTCAATAAGAACTAGAGACGGTAAGGACTTGGGACAAATAGATATCCCCAAGTTTTTAAATTTATTAAAAGAAGAAATTGATAAAAAGACATAAAAGAAAACCGGATAATAGAAGGTTTTACAGAATAAATGAGAGAATTTACTCTAGTACTCTTCGGGTATT
>C687J35174_10003654_pt1 | contig 21031 bp, 23 predicted proteins | sample RifCSPhighO2_01_FD_35174 | JGI IMG/M metagenome (IMG submission 35174) | reverse complement strand
GCTCATGTATTCTCCTTAACCAGTCTCCGACAGTGGTTAAAGGATAATGCACTTTTTCAGAAATCTGATCTAAAGTTTTTCCATTCTTTCTCTCTATACATGCTTGCAACCTTATTTTTGCTTTAGCATCCTTCTCTTGTTTATACAATCCCATAATCTGGTTTAATTCCATACTTGGTAAGAATTCATTTCCTTTTGGAACCATATTATATCACCTCACTTAGTGATATAAATATCTTCCTTTATAATACTTACGGATATTTTATACGTTTACTATAGTCTATCTGCTACTTGGTATTCAAGCTCTTGATCTGAAAGCCCATACCAGCTTTGTAATGCTAATAGTTTTACCATTAAAACCCGATCATACGGCGGTCTTCCAACCTTAGCGTTCACACGAAGATATTTTTTTAATCTATCCCAATCAATTACATCAGATATTTTGTCTAATTTATCACCTAATTTCTTCACCCTTTCATAATTTAGGCTAGCACCAAACTGTTTTAAAGAAAAGTTATTTTCCATAGATATCACCTCATTTTTTTATTTTAAAAATGAGGTTGAGAATATAAATTTTATGAATTAGATTTAGAAATTTTGGTTAGTTTTGCAAAATTCTCTCTGGATTATCAGTGCTTTTTGGACTAATAGAAAATAAAACCTCTTCTTGCACAACAGCGTAGGTTAAACTGCCAAATAGGATTATTAATACAAAGCTCGTTAATATTAATAGTGTTGTTTTCATTAAGTCTAAGTCTTCAAACTAAGTATTTAATTATTTCTAAAGGCTGCTTTTAGGGTATAACAACAAAACGAGAAATCTAAAGCCAAAAAACTTATAACTCTTCTAGTCCATCTATACCTGATGAAACAAACCTTATTCCTAAACCTAATGATAATAATGCTGATAAAATAGCCATATGTTCTTTGCCTGAGCCAGATGTTAAGTTAAGCATTATCTCTAGGTCTGTAACCTTTTCTTTTAAGCTGTCTAATATTGTTTTCTTTATTGAAGAAAGAGGCCTTAATGGGTCAATTTCGATGAACTCTGCATTTTGCGGTTTTTGAAAATTGTCTTTTGCAAAGGAATTTCCTATTAAGATTATTTTAGACCATTGTTCCATACCTATAAGCTTTGAAACTTCTGCCCATGTTCCTTTTCCAGTTGATAAAGAGGCTATTAAAGTTGCCATTTTGATAACTGTGAACATGGATTATTTAAAGATTTATGCTGGTTAAACCTTATTTTTGAGTTATTGCTTTTCTTCTGTTTGGTTAATAATTAAATTATCTTTTCTTTCTTCAACAACAAGAGGGATTACAAGCGATTTATTTTCCCTTAAAATCTCTATTTTTATTTCTGAACCTATTGGAATCCAGGCTATAAAATTTCTTAATTGGTTAGAAGAAATAACCTCTTGATTATTTACTTTTATTATTACATCATTTACTTTTAGTCCTGATTTAAATGCGGGGGTGTTATTTGCAACAGAGGCTATTTTAACACCATCAATGATTCTTCCGTTGCCTTCCTTGTCGAATTCTATAATATCCTGGACAACTAAACCAATAAAAGCTCTTGTAACTTTTCCTTTTTCCAGAAGCTGCTTTGTTATTTCTTTTATTAAATTCGTAGGAATTGCAAAACCCAAGCCAGCAAACCTTTCACTGCCAATAACAAATGTGTTTAGACCGATAACTTCACCATTTAAATTTATTAATGGGCCACCTGAATTTCCTGGATTTATAGATGCATCGGTTTGAATAAAATCCTTGTATTCTGTCGGGCCACGGTCCCTGTGAATTGCGCTAACTATTCCTGTAGTAACTGTAGAATCAAAACCAAATGGATTTCCAATTGCTATAACTTTTTCTCCTACTTTTACTTTATCTGAGTCTCCTAAAGAAATTGATTTTAGATTAGATGCATTAATTTTTAATAATGAGATGTCTGCTTTGTCGTCTATGCCTATGATGTTGGCAACGAAGATTCTTTTATCTGGCAAGTAAACCTGAAGCTTGTTGTCATTGGCTTCAGATATTACATGGTAGTTTGTTAAGATAATTCCTTTTTTATCCATGATAATTCCTGAGCCTGTGGTTTTTTCTGTTCTTATTGAAACTACAGAATCCCTTACTTTATTTACTAGGCTTATGTATTCTGTTTCTGGAATATTTGAGCTTTTGTTTATTTTAATGAAACTAACTGTTAATATTATAATTACGACCAAAAGAATTATGCAAGCTATTGACAACAATCTAGTATGCTTTGACCTGGTTGTTCTTATTATAATCGGCTTATTGTTAAGATTCGTTACCATTTTCGAATGAGAATTCAGATAAAAAAGATTTAAATAGTTATGCTTGAGATTTTAAAGGATGAGCAAAGTAGCAAAAGATGTTCCTTTAAGTGAAGTAACCCTAAGAAAATATGAGAAGCCTGATTTAAGCGATAAAAGAGGTTTAGTTAAAAAATTATGTTTAAGCATTGGCTTATTGCAGCCAGGTGACAGTAGAGATATAATTGTTGATATTTTACTTTTGATTATAAATGAAAAAATTGTTAAAGGTGAAGATATAAAGATTAAAGTTGAGAAGATAAGAAAAAATTATAATTTGTCTTTGTTAGGTTTAGCAGAAAGCAACATAAGAAGACAATTAAAAAGACTGAAAGATTTAGGGTTAGTTGAAAAAACTCAAGAGGGATATAGGTTATATGAAAATTTAAATTTAGGGGGAATATTTAAGGAAAGATTAGAAAAATATTTGATCCCAAACATAATTGAAAGGGTTAAAGAGTATTTTAATTCTGTGAAATAACTAATCTGATTCAAGATATTTTAATGCAATTTCAATCTCTTTGTCCACAAGATCAAACTTTTTATTTTCAATAAAATCTCTTTTTTTAAGCTCTTTGTTCAGCATTATTTTTAGTTCATCTTTGATTTTTTGTTTGTCATAACTATTCCAGTTCTCTTTGAAGTAAATCTCTTTCGCAGATTCTAGGAAATGACTAGATTCTTTAAGATATTTCTCGGCATATAGCTCATCTTTGTTCACAATGCTGCCAATTTTATGTGCTACTGAAAGAGTAAGTAGCTTCACTAATTCCCTTAAATTATCTTTTTTGCTCATCTTATATGTTTATATATTTCCTTTAACATTTTTTTTATCGTTGTATTAAGATAAGCTCTTTGTTTTTTGCTTATTAATTTGTTGTTACTTATTCTAAGGTATAATTCTTTACTCATAATCTTACTGATATTAACTTCTATTTTTCTTGGGTCAATCTTGATATTCCTTAAAAATGAATCTATAGCATCCAATCTTCTTAAAGCTTCATATAACAAACTGCTGTTAACCTCTACGTCAAGAACATCTTCTGGTAGCATTAATAGGAATCTTATATGTTTTTCATTAATTTCTCGTTCAGGCAATTCCATAATTGGTTTATTTGAAACAGAATAATATAGCATGCTCCTTGTTATAGGGCATATCTTAAGGAGACGGTTCAGTCTATCTAAACTTACGCTGATTATATGAAACTTCATATTTATTTCTTTTACTAACGTATTGTATGAAATTTTTTCTAAATTATTGTTTTCTGTTACAATTAGCAAATCAATGTCATTATACTCAATATTCTTGGTAAGAAATGACCCGAAAAGATATGTTTGCTTTATATCTTTAAATTTGCCTAAAACTGAGAAAATTTTCTTTGCTATGCTCTCTTTGAATTTTCTTAATTTTTCTGTATTTTTTGAGTAGAATAGATCTGCCTTTTTTTTGATTAATCTTACCTCGACTAAATCCCCTGATTCGAAAATGTCATGGAACTCTCTAGGTATATACACTTGGTTAAACCTTGTTCCGGTCGATACTTTATGCCTGAATTTCATAATATGTATTAAATACGTATAGTTTAAAAACCTTTTGGTGTTGTTTTTTAATCAAGTTTTACAGGAGAGTTTATCATTAATTATAGCTAATCCTTCAATCTATGGAAATTTATTTGTTACTTTAGGGGAAATATAAGGAAAGATTAGAAAAATATTTGATCCCAAACATAATTGAAATGGTTAAAGAGTATTTTAATTCTGTGAAATAAAAAACTTCCTTAGTTTATTTTCTAATTCTTTTTTATTTGGAAGGTAAAACCTGTATTTAGATGTGAACAACTTATTTGAAATTCCACCTAAAGCATAATTAACTTTAATTTTGTCTTTTTTTGCTGAGAGTATTATTCCTATTGGCTCGTTATCTTCATTTGATTTTTCTTCTGCTTTTTCAATTAATTGGCCTTTTTTGGATAATTTTAATACTTCTTTTTTGTTTTTGCTTAAGGCTAGTCTATAAAATAAAGCCGAATTAATCTGTCTTTTTAATTCTCTTACCGACCAATTTTCGTTTAAGCATTGTTGTTCGTAAAATGACCTTTCCAAGTCTTCTTCGACTTTCAACAGTTCAAAGTAATGGCTCCATGACAATTTGTGAGACAGTGTCTCACTTTTTTGATATTTGATGTAAAGTAGTCTCATATAACTAATATTGCTTCTACTAAAGCCCTTTCCATATCTCAATTTTAGGTCTTTTGATAATCTTTCTAATAGATAACTACCATATTCAGCTTTTTCTTTACCTTGTTGTTCAAAAACTACTATTCTTCTACCAATTTCCCAGTAAGTTTTGACAAGAATTTCATTTACAGCTCTAAAGGTATTATTTCTTCCTTCTTCTAATATGTTGCCTATGTCTTTAATTAAACCTTTGTAGTTTCCTGGTTTTAATTCTGTGTTCATTAATATAGTAGATATGAACTGTTTAATATAATGAGATTATGAATTTTTGTAAATACTACTAATGAAATTGTAATTACTTACTAAAGTATTGTTAGAATTTTTAGTGGTTTAAATAGGAATTTGAAGAAATTCTGGATTTTTTAGAAAATATTTTAAAACTTTTAAATAAAATTTACTTAAAGGTTGTAGTTGTAATCTTTTTATTAAATAAAATCTAGTTCTTTAATAATCTCATGGCATTCATTGTAAAATATTTCTTTTAGGCTATTGACATGGATAACGGCCGGATGAAGGTGCATTAATGATCTTTTGTTCCATTCGCCAACGATGTAAATCCTTATCCTTTTATTTTTTAACCAGTTTGCAATTGCAATCCCAAGCTCAACAAACATATCTGTGCCTTCTTTATCTGAAATTAGAACAAATATTTCTGTATTCAACAAGGCTAATGAGATCTTATTTGAAATTTCGCTAGCTATTTTTTGATTATTGCTGTAAGGCTTAATGTCATCTAATTCTGTCCAGTCAAAAACCGTATCTTGGCCGTTTTCTTTTAGTATTCTAATTAGCTTCCCAATAATTTGTTTATGTTTCTTTCTTGAAGCAAAATACCATTTCATAAATCATTTATTGAATTAACACCCTTAAATAATTTATCTTTTTCTTTTTATGATTCTTGAGGCAGACTCACTTAAAACAATACCTTTTGCGCTTAATTCCTTCAAAGCTTTTTCAAAGCCTCTTATAGCGTCATCGTGCTCTTTTACTTTTCTTATAATCTCTTTATTTTCGTTTTTTACTTTGTTAAATGACTTAATGGTTTCGGATTTATGTTCTGAAAATTTTGATAAAAGATACCTAAATGCATCACTTCTTGCTAAAAACCAATCTCCAATTGCCAAATATTTTCACCTCTTATAAGCTAATTAATGGATAAAATGAAACTTATATATAAAGATGACTGTCTTATTTTAAAATGGATTCTGAGGCTTGTTTCTGGCGTTCTAATCGGTAATTTTCAATTAGGTTTTCAATTAAATTCAAAGAATTAACTTCTTTATCCAGTTTTTTATGATCTACAACCACAAAATCTTCAAATTCTTCCAAGATACAGATGTTGTTAATGAAAATTATTTCTTTTTTTAATAAATAACCTGAAGGCTTTTCCTTAAAAATTATTATTTTTCCTGAACATAAACCAATGCTTTTTTCAGAGTAAACATTTGGGTTTTCTATATAAATTATGCTGTCTTTTAATTCTTCTATATTGAAATTAGGGAATTTTTTAACAATAAGATTTTCTTTTAAGTTCATAAGACAATCTTTTAATTTTGTTATTTTATCCTTTAATGTTTTAATTTCTAATTCATTATTTATTATTTCTTTTCTATAGGAATTAATGTTCAAATCTGCTAATGCGCTTAATTTTTTAATTCTTTCTTCTACTTTTTTGTCTATTTGTTTTATTACTTCTCTATGTTTAAATTCAAAATATTTTAATTTTTTTTGCAGGTAATTATTTTGCTTTTTTAATAAGTTTATAGCTTCTGTAGTTTCATTGTAATTAAAGAATTTATTTTTCTTTTTCTTAATTGGCTTTGATTCTGGTGTTTCCATCAGTTTTATTGCATCTTGAACATTTAATTTTTCTTTTATACAGATTTCTTTTATTTTTGAACTTAGATGTTCTTTTCCTAGTTCTTTTAAATCTTTATCGATCTTTTCAAAAGTTTCTTTAAATTCTGAAAAAGCGTTTAAAGCTGAGGCTAGAGCATCTCTCTGGTGATCATCTTTAGTTTTGAATTCTTTTGTCATTCTTTGCTTTAGTCCTACTTTGAAATCAAAATCAGGCTTGACAACAACAGCGTTTAACTTTGCTGCTAATTTAGAAACAAAATCTGGAATATGTGAGACGTCGCAGCCAACTATAATTACCTTACCCTCATTTGTAACCTCTTCTATTATCGTGCTTAGGTTCAGCAGTTTACTGCTCTTTAGTTTTATTAAGTTTCCTTCTAGATCAAGTATAGCATACGCTGAGGTAGTGCCTGGATCAATCCCAACAATTAGTGAATCACGCATTTTTATTAGTGTCTATAGTAGTTGTAATATATAAATCTTGGTTTGTGGTAATAATTATACATTGAGTAATGATCATAAGAGTAAAAACCAGAATATCCGTAATAAGGTCTTTGATAATATCTATAACCAGAATACTGATGTGGATCATCATAGTTGCTGTAGCTTGATCTGTAGGCGTAAGCTATAGCGAATTGGACCAAAGCTAAAGCTATGATTACAAAGATTAACAACATGATTAATTTTTTCATAAGGTGTAGATTCTTTTAAAGTTAATAAGGTTTATTGTGATTGAGAACAACCAAAAGTAATAAAAACATTGCTTTTAGATTTTAAAGAATGAAAATTTTAAATTTTGTGGATATGCATGGAAGTGTTAAAGTCTTAAGTAAAATAAAAGAAATGGCTGAAAATGCAGATTTAATCATATGCGCTGGTGATTTCTCTGTTTGGGGAAGGGCACAGGAAGCGATATTAAGACAGTTTAATTCATTAAAAAAACCATTTATAATAATACAAGGGAATCATGAGAGTGATGCTGAGGTAAATGGATTTTGTAAGGAATTCAAGAATTTAAATTATGCACATAAGAGACTATTAAACGTTGGTGAGTTCTTGATTGTTGGTTATGGGGGTGGGGGTTTTAGTGAAAGGGATAAAGATTTTGAAGATTTTATAGAAGAGGTTAAAGATGAGTTAAAAGACAAGAAAATAATATTTGTGACTCATGCTCCCCCTTATGGAACTACTCTCGATGAATTACCCAAAGGGCATGGGGGTTGTAAATCTTTTAAAGAATTTTTGGATAAGTATAAGCCTTTATTCTATGTTTGCGGGCATTTACATGAGAACTGGGGGAGAAAACAGCTTTATAAAAATCAAACTTTAATAATAAACCCTGGACCATTTGGGAAAATTGTTGAGCTGAAGGAAAAGAAATAACTTTAAATAATCTTTTTGAATCAATTTTTTGATGAAAACTTTAAATTATTTTAACCCTTTGCATCTTTCTGTTTTATTATTTGATCTGTTTTGCAAGAATTTATTGGATAAAGAGACTGTCGATTTTGAAACCGGTGAAAAATCTAGTTTTAGTAATCTAGAACTTTCTGATTTAGAGATTCTTGTGCAATGGGGCGATCTAACTAATGCTTTAGAGCATGATTCGGCTTATTTGAAAGCATTGAAAAGTATTAAAGATGAAGTTTTTTTAAATTTAGGTTTAAAACCAAAGGAAGATTATTTGACAAAAACTGTATTGTCTCATGAAGTGATGCGTAGTTTAACAGCAAGATATTCAAACCCCTCTAATTATTTGTTGAATTGAAAGAGAAAGAAACTATAATCCCTATACAATAGCTACACATGAAGGAAATGTTTAAATAGTTTTAGAGTTTACCATTCTTATGGGATATTTGAAATATTTAAATCCGTTGTATCTTATAGGGCGAACCTGCGAATATATTATGGGCTTGGTTTCTTTGGGGGGATTAGATGAGGAAGAAGGTCTAGAATCTTTATTGCGAGATAATGAAGAAGGAGAAATGCCTTTAGGTGAATTGGAACTACCTGAAGATTGGGGTGAAGGAGATGAAAATGTAAAAAGTATACCTGATTTTAGACTAATTAAATTGAGGAAAGAACCTGTGCACATCAGCAAACTTCCAGAGGATATTTTGGATTAACCTAAATCTAAAAATCTTTTTTTGTCTTTTCCGTTTCTTGTCATTAAAACAACTCTTGAATCTTCTTTTTCACTTACAATTTTATGACCTGTAATTTTTCCAATGTCCTCTGCAAATCTTACTATTTCATTATGATAAGGCATGTTGTCAAAAGTCATTCTGTATTGGGCAGGGCCAATTGGCATAGCTGCTTTCAATTCCAGAAAATCAAAATCAATGTCTTTTATTATCTCTGCATATTCTTCAGTATTTAACATGTTCATCTCTTTTGCTAATGTTAAACGGATAACGCTTCTCTGAAAATTCTTTAATAAACTTAATGATTTTAATATTTTCTGCCAGCCGCCATCTGCAAAAGGTCTGCAGACTTTATTGTAGACAACTTCATTCGGGGCAGGCAGTGTAATGTAAATCTGCGTTGGTTGGTGTTCGATTAATTTTTCAACCATATCTGGAAAAGTTCCATTTGTTACTAGGAAAGAGGTCATATCTTTTGCGTGAATTTCTTCTATTAATTCTGGCAATTGTGGATACATGCATGCATCTCCTGTTAAGCTTAATGCAACATGTTTTGGCTTTTGAGATTCTTTTACTCTTAATTGATTTGCGCTTTTATTTCCTTTGAATCCGTTTAATATATGTGTGTGTGATTTAATGAAGCCGTCAACTATAAACTCTGGTGGGTCTTTAAAGACTGTATTGCTTGGGAAATTATATTCAATATTTCTCCAGCACCACTGGCATCTTAAGTTACAAAAATCTAGAGTTACTGAGGCTTGGATACATTGCCAGCTTTTGATTCCATAGAACGTGTTTTTGTAACAGACATTTTTGCCTCTTATTGATTCCTTACAATAATGGCAGACTTTAATAGCAGAATGGCTTCCGATTAGTCTATAGCCTTGTTGGAGCAATTCTCTTTTTCTTGCGTCTAATGTAATGTCTAAAACTTGATTATTTTTTAGATATTTTTTTATTAATTCTTCTTGCTTATGGTCTTTTGTAGTTTCAGGAAATTCTCCAGAACAAGAGGCTAAATTACTCTTATCTTCAGATACTTGGGCTGTATTTGTGAATTTTATCTTTTGCATAATCTACTGGAGAACGGTTTATTTTAAAAGCTTTTGCGTGAGAAATCTATGTGAACTACTCTAAAGCCATTGAGTGTCTGTTGTTAGGCGCTCTTGAGTTTCCTGCTTCATTAATGCTTGACTCGTAGACCTAATTTTTAGTTCCGCCGTCAGAGGCATTTCCACAGGCTTGAATTCCGACAGTTCCTGCCGTATTGAATTTAATGTTATATCTTTGATTTCTAATGCTGAATTGTAATCCCTCGAAATAATTAATCCACATTTATCGCAATTATGTGTTCTATTTCCTAAATTCTTTTTTACTTTATTTTTACAGTTACTACATCTTTGAGTTGTTCCATGTGGATTGACAGTTATCAACAACTTACCAGCATTTTCAGCTTTGTAAGTTAAAAACTGTCTTAGTTTATTCCAAGAAGCATCGCTTATTGATTTCGATAAATGTTTGTTTTTTATCATATTTTTTATTTGTAAATCTTCTATTGCGATTACATCATAATTCTTGATGTAACGGCTTGAGATTTGATGAAGAAAGTCATTTCTTACATTTAGTATTTTTTCATGATGTTTAGCTAATATTGTTCTTGCTTTTTCTCTGTTCTTAGAACCTTTTTTCTTTTTTGAAAGTAATCTTTGTAGACACTTTAATTTTTGTTCGTGTTTATTCAAATGTCTTGGGTTTTGTATAATCTTATTATTGCTATCATGTATTATGTTGATTAAACCAAAGTCTATTCCTACCGTCTTATTTAAGTTTAGTTTGTTTTCTACTTTATTTAGTTCTTCTGTGACGATTGTTGCAAACCACTTTCCTGACTGCTCTTTCTTTATTGTTATTTGCTTTATTCTTCCTTTTATGTTTCTGTGCGCTCTTATCTTTAGTTCTCCTATTTTTGACAGTTTTAATGTCTGAAATCTTTTTCCGGTTTCAATGAACTTGAAACCTGATTGATTATACGTAAAAGTTTTGAACCAGTTTTTACCCTTAAATCTTAATCTGCCGACTTTGTGATGTTTTTCTTTTGATTTCGATAACGCTCTTAAGTTTGAGAATAATCTATAGCATTCATATTGCATTGTTTTTGAATATAAGTTGTTGAACTTAGGTTCGCATATTTTCATGTCAGGGATTATACCTTGTATCTGTGATTTGTCTATTATTTCTTGATCATTTAATTCCTGGAGTAAAAAATTATATGTTTGTCTGCATAAGTCTAAGGTTTCCATTAGCTTTGTTTCTTCTTTTTTTGACGGATATAATCTGAATTTATAAGATTTTATAGTTTTCTGGTTCATACTTTGATAAATGTGTTCTTCTTTATATATCTGGCGCACGTTTCGGAAAAAGAGCATACAGTGGAAACAAATTCTGCAGTATAACAATAATATACGACCAATAGATAGGTTTTACATTAGACAAGACATTATCAAGACATCAAAACGGTGATTCATCTCAGTCCTAAAAGGAATGAGAGTTCTCACAAAAGCTTTTAAATTTTAAAATTAAGCTTATATTATGCAAAAAAGAGGTCAGGTAACAATATTTATTGCTCTTGGATTAATCATATTAGTAATATTAAGCATAGCTTTTCTCTTTAAGAAGGATATAAAAAATCCTAAAGCATTAATCCAAAGCTTATCAACAGCGCAAATAGAGTCTTTTCTTAAAACTTGCATAAAAGATAATGTTGAAGATCTTTTGAGTGAATTTAATCTGAATGGGGGTTATTTTAACACTGAAAAGAAGATAACCTATGGCGGAAGAAATGTAAGTTTATACCTTGGAAGCGATTCTGTTAGTTTTGTCCCTGAGATTGGATTTCTAGAAAATTCTTTAAAAAATAAAGTAGAGAATGATTTTGGTGTAGGCTATTGTTATGAGCAGATTGTCAAATCAAAAGGAAGTGGCTTTAATGTAAATTTTTCTAATTATAAGGCAGATGTTAATATAATGGATAACAATATTGATTTTGATTTTTCACAAGATTTGATTTTAATAAAGGAAGGAATAAGAGAAATAAAGAATTTTAAAATTACTATAAAAAGCGAATTAAAGAACTTTTTGAAGATAGCAAATGATAGAGTTAATTCTTTGATTAAGGATAATGAATTTTATTTAACTTCGACTTTAAAATCTTTCTTTGGAATTAAAGGTTATGGCTATTATGTAAAATTAGACGGTGAAAAGAGTGATTATGAGATTTTTGTTTTGAATTCGATGAATAATGAAACCTTTGTTTTTTCTGTTCATGATCCTGTGATATATGTGAGCAAGGAAAAGAAGGGATGTTGTGTATCAAAAGACGGCTTGTGTAGGCAGAATTCAGGAAACTGTGATGGGCAATTTTCTTCACAAGACTGCAATCAATTAAATGAGTGTAGTTTGGGATGTTGCTCAGTTGCACAAAATTCCTTATTAAAGGTAACAACTAAAAATGAATGTTTGAATACTTTAAGCACTGAACTAGGAAATATTTTTTCTTCTTTTGGGTTAGATTTACATTCTAATTTAGATGATGCTGTTTTAAATTCGTGCAATGTTAAGATATCTGATAAAACTTGTAGTGTAAATGTTAATGATGATTTTGGAATTAGAAATTTAATCATGCAGCCTTATACTAATGAATGCTCTTTTAGATCTGAGCCTGATGGAGAACATTATTTATTGTCGTGCCAGGATGGTGTTGTGAATGCAGAGGCTTTAGGCATAGAAAGATTAAGAGTTTGCCACAATAACAAAAAGGCATTTAATAATTACTTTGATTGTAATAAATGCGGAGAGCCAAATTTAGACAGTGATTTATTATTATATTTAAATCCAATTAATAGGGCAACTACAAATGCACAATGCAGTGAAAATGAATGTTCTGGTAAGGGTTTATGCAAGGCTGTAAGGTCTGATCCTAATATAAATAGTAATGTTGATTGTTTACCTCTTTATCCTCCAAATAATCCTAATACATGTAATAGCTGCGGCAAGGGCGGTGATGAAAAGGCTAATGTTTGTGATAAAGAAGAATGCGAATCTATAGGATCATGTAGCGTAGCAAAAAAGCCAGAAATATTCAGAAATTTAAGGCAATCTTCTATATGCTCGAGCTTGATTTATGCTTCTGTTTCCAATCCTAGTGCTGCAAGCTTATTAGGGAGCAATTGCAATGTGAATAGTGAAGATATATTCAGAATGTTTTCAAGCGCTGAAACATATGAATGCAAAAAGGAATTGTTTTCATTAAAAAATTGTGATGAATGTGTTAATAGAGTGAATTCTTTTGAGAGATGCACTAAGGAGTCATGTGAAGCAATGAATCCTTTATGTAATTTTGTTTTTAACGGAACAGAGAGTTGTGTAAAGGGGAATGAAGAAGAGCTTATAATAACAATTAACAGTCCCTTACAAAACCAATTGTTTAGCTGGGATACAATAAGTGCATCTCTATCAGTTACAACTAATAAAAAAGCGATATGCAGATATGGGTATGATAACAGCCTTAAGTTTAGTGATATGCTAAAGATAAGCGAGGATTTTAGCGTGAATCATAATAGCAATTTATTAATACCTTACAGCCCAAATGACAGGCTATTGAGAGCTACAATCTCTTGTTTGGGTGAAGACAGCAATCTTAAAACTGAATTTTTAATTATTTCCATTGAGAGAAAACCAATAAGTGCTTTGCCTTTAATTGAAAATATAAACCTACAAAATAAAATTGTAAATGTGAATGAAAGAGAATTAAAAGTCGGGGTTGATAAGGCTGTTTTGGGATGCAATTTTATTGATGTTTCTGATGATTTAGTTGTTAGCCCTAATTTAATAAATAGCTTCATAAATATTCCGTCTCCTGAGGATGTTTATCCTGGAAGCTGTAGTTATATCCGAGCAATTGATAAGTCAGAATGTAAATTAGATATCAATTTAAATCCTGGAAAGTTTTATTTTTATATAGTAAATTGCATTGATTTAACTGGTGTGAATTCAGAGCCAATATTAGTATTTTTTAGAACTTAATCCTTTAATGTTTTTTCTGCCTCTTCAAAGCTTTTCTCTAATTCTTTTTCAACTTTGCTTTCTCTTTTTTTTATTACAGGGCTTAAAGGCTTAAATAATTTTTGTTGAGAAGATTTTTGGTTTGATTCTGTTTTTATATTATTTATTTTTGCTTTTATTCTTTTATGGAAGGCAACTATAATACCGAGTAAGACTAATACAGTTATAATAATAATCACAATCAATCTAGAGAATGGGTTAACTTGAGGCTCTTCTTTTGCTGGAATTTCTTTAACTTCTGGCTCTGTTACTTCTGTGTTTCTTCTTGGGGGCTGTTGAGTAACTGTTATTGGGATTTCTGGATCTCCTGGACATTTTGGACATGGGCCACCACAATCTGCTGGTTTTGTATTATCTTTAAGACACGTTTCCTGATTATTGCATTTTTTGTCTGTGCAAGAATTTTCTTTACTAGTATCTGTTATTAAATTCGGATTGCAATTTTCATCAAAAGGGTCTACTTTTCCGTCGCAATCATTATCCAAACCATCATCACATATTTCAGGGGAACTTTCTACAGATCCTTCACATACTGTTAAGACTCCTGAGACACACTTTTGTGTTCCTTTTTTACAGATCCCTATATTTTTTCCACATTCTTTTGTTGTGTTATTTTGGCATGGGCAGTTTTCATCTGTAAATCCATCGCAATCATTATCCAAACCATCATCACATATTTCAAACACAGCATTACTACCTGAGAAGCAAACACTAAATAGACCTCTTTGACATATTTGTATGCCTTTGCTGCAGTCACCTACTTGTGAGCCGCATGATCTGGTTTGCCCATGTATACAAGGGCAATTTTCATCTGTTGTGCCGTCGCAATTATTATCTGTCCCATCACAGATTTCTGTGGAATTTGGATTTATCTGATTATTATCATCATTGCATTCATTTTCCTTGAAAGTTATAACATTTGTTATATTGGTGAAACAATTTTTGCCATAGCCGTCATTGTCTTTGTCTATACAACTTAATAATTGCAAACAGCTTTGAGTTTCAAATGGATCTGGCTTGTTGTAGTTCGTGCCACAATTATTTAAATCAATACAATTTCGTGTTCTTGATGATTTTATGTCTGTGCAGTTACTCCATTGAGAGCATTGCCATTCATCTCTGCAAGGCTCTGCAACATTTGTGCCAAGATTACAGGCAATAAAATTCACACATCTGTCGTCTACCTGATCCAAGTTTCCGTCAATTTTTTCAAAGACCCCTGTATTACAATATTGACCTTGGGTGTTGCATTGTTTACTGTCAAAACATTCTCCTCCTACAACACAAGAATCTTTTTGATTACAACAGGCTACAGAAGCATCCTGGCCTACAATACCAAATTCTTCTGTATCATCGCCACAACAATTATCAAAAAATGTTTCAAATGTAGCATCTTTATCTGTCCATAAATAGCCTGTGCTTTTACATCTTTCTTGATTGAAGTCATAGTTTTCAAAAAAATCACATATGTCATTTTCATTTAAGTCAACGCATATTTTGAAGGTATCCTGCCACAATGAAACCCTTGAATTTGTTTTTGTCCAAAATCCTTTTACCTTGCTTTCTCTTGCCTGAGGGTATGGAGAACCAAATAATAGTTTTACTCTTGAGCCTGAAGGAAGATCTAAATTTGGTGTAATTTCTTTTAAAGCATCTTCCAATGTAACTGTTAGGTTTTCAGATTCAAAATCAAATTTAGACATGTTTAATTGGGTGACCATTCTGACTTTAACATCTTCTTCGTCACCGCAGGCATACAATATAATAGCAAAAGCTACTAATACTAATATAAGCCTTATTTTGGATTTAGTAATCAATTTCTATACCTGCCCCTATTCCTGTTATTACATTTCCTGCTGGGAATCTTTCTGCTTTTTCTTCACTTGCACAACTTTTATGGAATCCCGGATAACCAGGACCTCTTATTTCTTTCATTTCTGATTCCTGTAGAAAATTTCCTTTTGCATCATAGTCTTGGTAAAAAAACTGCATAGCTTCGCATACTAAGAAAGATAATCTTGATAAGAAATACCTTGGGGAGTCAATTTTGTAGATTTTCGGCTCTATTTTTTGGCAGCCTTGATTCCTTATGATGTTTGTAATCTCTTCCCTTTCATCAGTTCTATCATCAGCTCTTATATGTGTAGCGAGCTCTTCTTTATTAGTGAAACAACTTTCTGGTGATCCGACACTACAATCTTCTTTTTTGATAACGTCATAGAAGAATTCTATAATTGCATCTAAATTTTCTTCATCTTCATTTATTGGTTTTATTTTGTTTAAGAGAAAATCAGCTATTTTTTCTCTTTCCTGTCGGTTTCCATTTTTAATTATGTCTGCTACTTTATTCTTATCTTTTTTTAATTTATCACATGATTCTTCTGTTCCTGGCAATAGTCCGACAAATGAATCTTTCCCTGCAACAGCTACAGCCATGTTAAATTTATTTATTGATTTAAAAGTTTCTACACCAGGACCGCCATGATTTATTCTTTTATACCAAATACCAAGATTAGTAACTCTTCCATTTTCAAAACCCAAACCTGCACCTGTTATTATAGAATCTTCAGGGGCATTTATTCTTTTTTGGATATGCTCTTTGCCTGTTCCAATTTCTATTAATTGTGATGGGCCAAAACCATATGTAGTATATTCTACTGGAATAGCTATAGCTGTTATTGAAAAAATTAAAATAATAGAAATAATTAATGTTAATAGTTTCATGGGGCTCTCCTTGCCAAATGTGACGGCTTCATTGCATCTACAACGTCAAGCAGGTTTCCACATCCATTATTTAGCTGGTGTGCATGGTATGTTGTGCCGTCAGCAGCAACGTAATATTTAATATTGCTTAATACACCTTGACCGCAACCAATATTTGAGCCTGTGGGTATAAATATATTGTGAGTGCCACGCTCTGATTTTACTATTATTTGTTGAGCTGTCCAACTATCTGAATTAGTATTTGAATCAATTAATAACGGGCCTTCACCAGTATTTGAATCTGTAAAAACATTATTTGTTAATTTTCCTAATTCAATTTCCTGTAAGCCTTCAACTAGGATTTTTATTAGCCATTTTGATCTGTCTGAAGATGAGGAAGCTCCGCCTTCTGGCAGCAAATCTTTAATTATCAATGGAGTTTCGTGTGCAAGGCCGACATCAAATATATTTGTTTTTGTTGCCCTATTCCCAGATTTATCTAATATTATTCCTGTAACTGAGTAATGGCCTTTTAATAGTTCTTCTTTTACTTTAGCCGTTGCTGATATTGAGGTAACTGTAGTTGCTTTGATGCTTTCTTCCTGGACAGTATTTTTTCCTTTTAGTATAAATGAAACTTTGGTTGAGTCTATACCTGCACCTTGGTCATTAAATGTCATTGATAATTGTAAATTTTTTCCGTTTGTGACAACAACATTATTATCTGGAGTTAATGTTAAAATAACTGGGGGAATAATATCGCTTGCATATTGGACTATGCCTGAGAACCATGTGCAATTCCATTTTCCAGTTACAACCCTGCAACCATAAACATTTACTGAGAATGTTCCATCTTGTGTGTCTGGCGGGAATGAAAATGTAGCATTTACATTGCCTTCAAACCATCTTTCTGTTTGACAATTCCTTATACAAGTATTGTTTTGAATTACTGCTCTTGAGAACCTAAGGCCGTTTAGCGGGATTTCTTTTTTTCCAGTAACTCCGCAAATAGAAGCAGTATCATAGAATTTAAAGGATTTATCTGCAGTTATAGTTAGGTTTATTTTTTCATTTAAGGTTACAACTTTGGGGGCTAATGTAACGCCTGAGAAAAATAATTGAGCTTGGGTATTTAAGGAGATTAGAACTATGTTCAATATAATAAAACTTAAGAAAATACCTCTCTTTATCATAGATAAATGGGGGGTTTAGTTATTTAAAAATATTATTATCGTTTTTTGTTTACAAAAGGCGCAGCGAAACTTATATAAATACCTAAATTCCGGTAAAATTACCCGTTATACTACTTAATGTAGGAGGGAGACATGGAAGTTGATGAGATCAAGAAAGCAATAGAAGAAGTAAAGGCTAGAGGACCTAAAAGGAATTTTAATCAAAGCATAGATTTAGTAATAAATTTAAAGGATTTGGATATTAAAAAAACACCGGTTTCTAGCTTTCATCCATTAAAACATTCATTTTCTAAGGTTAAAATATGCTGCTTTTGCGATGAAGCTGTAAAGGTAAGAGCAGAGAAGGTATTTGACTATGTGATTTCAAAGGGACAATTAAACTTAATGGGGGTCAATAAAAAGGATTCAAAAAAATTAGCCAATAGTTATGATTATTTTGTAGCACAAGCTGACTTAATGGCTTTAGTTGCAAATAAATTAGGAAGATACTTAGGGTCAAGAGGTAAAATGCCAAATCCTGGTGCAGGTTGTGTTTTTTTACCTAATGCGGATTTAGAGGCTATAAAAAATAGATTACAATTTTTAAAAAGACTACAAACAAAAACAGATGCAAATGTAAAGGTTTGTGTTGGAAAAGAAGATTCCAAGAATGAATTCTTGGTTGAAAACATAAAGGATATGTATGATTATATTTTAACTATTTTACCTGAAGGAAGAAATAATGTTAAGAATCTTCTGTTAAAATTGACTATGGGGCCTGTATATAAATTCGGCAGCGGATTTAAATTAAATATTGATAATAAAGTTGTGGAGGAAAAAACAACTAAGCCTAAGAAAGTAAAAGAAGCTAAAGAGGAAAAAAATGAATAAGGTAGAAGCTAAAGCAGCACAATGGAAGAAGGACGAGGTTAACTTAATTAAGAATCTAGTTTCTAACTATAAACTGATTGGGTTAGTTGATATGGAAGGATTGCCTGCTTCTCAGTTATTAAAATTAAAATCAGGCTTAAGGGAAGTTGCTGAGCTGAAAATGGCAAGGACAAACTTGTTGAAAAGAGCTTTGCAAGAAATAAAAAAACCAAATATGGAAGCTGTAATTGAAAATGTAAAAGGCGAGGCAGCTTTATTATTCACCAATGAAGATGCATTTAAAATATTTAAAAGATTGAAGAAAAACATAGCTTATACAAAGGCAAAAGCAGGCCAAGTTGCTCCTTTTGATATTGTAATAAAGGCTGGTTTAACTAGCTTTATGGCTGGGCCGATGATTGGAGAGCTTGGAAGGTTTGGCTTGAAAACTGGTGTTGAAGCAGGTAAAATTGCTATAAAAGAAGATAAGGTATTAGTGAAGAAGGGGGATGTTATAAAATCGGATCAGGCTGATTTAATGACTAAGTTTGGAATGGAACCTATGGAGATAGGCTTGAAACTTACTTTTACTTATTGCGATGGAGAAATTTTGTCAAGAGAAGTATTAGACATTGATGAAACTGAGGTTATTAATTCATTAGTTAATTTGTCAAGAGATGCTTTATATTTAGGTGTTGAGATTGGTTATTTGACTGATGAGACTGTTAATTTACTGATTGGTAAGGCACATAGAATTGCAAATAATGTTGCCAAGAAATTAGGAGTTATGACTGATGAAAATACTGGTGAAGTTTTAGGTGATGTTGAAAAATCAGCTTTATTATTAAAAGAAAAAACAGGTTATGAACCAACTAGTGTTGTTGAAAATCTTGAGATTAAACCTGAACTGTTGAAAGAAGTTAAAATTGAACAAATAAAAGAGGTTAAAAAAGAAGCTAATGTTGAAGAAAAAGAGCCTTTTTTAGAAAAAGCTTCGGGAAAAAACGAAGAAGAAAAAACTGTTAAAAATGCTGAAGTTGATACTAAGTCAATAACTAGAATAACTGAAAACGTTGAGACTTTAATAGAGGAAGAGGCTAAGAATGCTGTTAATATCAATCAATCTAAGATAGTTGAAAATGTAAGCAAAAAGGTGTCTGAAATAATCGGGGGGAAAAGTTTAAATACTAATCCTATGGATGTCAAAAATACTGGTTTAAAAAATCAGGCTACTGCCAATTTTGATAGAGATGCTCAAGTGGCGGCAGATTTTTTAAGAAGAGCTACTGATATGAAAATAAAAAGTCAAACTAAAAGATAATTAGGGAGGAATCAAAATGATATACTTATATGGTGCATTGTTGCTTCACAAGGCTGGAAAGGAGATTAATGAGGCTAATTTAAAAAAAGTAGTAGAGGCTGCTGGTGTTAAGGCTGATGATGGAAGAGTAAAGGCTTTAGTTGCAGCTTTACAAGGCGTTAACATAGAAGAGATAATAAAACAAGCTTCAGTTGCTCCTGTTGCTGTTCAAGCTGCTGCTCCTGCTGCGCAAGGCGAGAAGAAAGCAGAGGCTAAACCTGAAAAGAGTGAAACAGAAAAGAAAGCGGAGGAAGAGAAGGCAAGTGCTGGTTTATCTTCATTATTTGGATAAACTTCCTTTCTTTTATTAAAATGAATGCAAGCCAATTATTGGAAAGATTACGGAAAGCTGAGTCTGACTTTAAGGAATATGTAAGAAGAGGATTTTTCAAAGGTTCAAGGATTTCAAAGGAAAAGTGAAATTTTTGCTGAAGCACATAGCGAATGGTTGAACACCAATTGTTTTTTATCAAATTGTGTGAAAGGTTATGACGCAGCGAAGCGAGTAATAATCGGAACTAATACATGTTAAGTTCCCCTGAGCGTAGCGAGGGGTTAGACACCAAACTTTATTTATCAAATTGTGTCTAAAGTCACCCTTGTTCTTTGCGTTTGTGTTTGAGGGTGATTGGACTTAACGTTTGTTGTATTCCCCGAGCCCGAAAAGGGCGAGAGTGAGCGAAGCGAACGTGGTCGAGGATTGCGAAGCAACCGCAGAAGTCCCCTGTTTTTCTTTAGAAAATAAACCTTTGTTTAAAGGGGATTGTATACAATGCCTGTTATGTCTCCCGACGACTGAAAGGAGGAGAGCGCAGCGGGGCAAAATCCTGAAAGGATTTTGAGTTCAGAATTCGGGCGTATCTAATATTAACTCTAAAGTAGTAAAAGAACCGAAAGATTTATAAACTAAACGCTTTTGTTCTAAACTATGGAAGAATCTTATAGAAAAATTAAGAGCAAATTTTATAAAATAATGAATATCGCTTCGATAACAGGATTTTACATAGGCGGAGTGATGCAACTTAATGGTATGGCTAATAATTATCAAAATCCTAAGTTAGCGGAAGCGGGTTTATATGTCGCTCTCGTTTCAGGGGCTTATTGGTTAGGTAGAAAATTTGCGGAAAAACAATTTAAAAAAACTTCTGATCTTGAAAATAAGCTAAAATAAATCTTTCGCTTTTTAAAAATAACTTTTAGCCCGAATTCTGAATTAGACATAAT
>C687J35174_10003644_pt1 | contig 21055 bp, 18 predicted proteins | sample RifCSPhighO2_01_FD_35174 | JGI IMG/M metagenome (IMG submission 35174) | reverse complement strand
GATTCAAAGCAATTCTCTATTTTTAATTTTTTTAGCACGATTTTGATTTTTTCTCTTGAAGAAGAGGAAGCCAGAGCAGTTTTAATTTTTCTTTCTTTAATTTTTTTCTAAAAATTTTTTTGAAAAAGGAATAAATTTTGCTTCTTCTTTAATTTTTTTATTATAAACATTTGAGAACTTTTCTTCCAGTTCATTCCGGGTTGCATTAAGATTGAATTTTTTAATTATATGGCTCCAAAAATCATTTGCATTCAAGCCGATTCCTTTTTCCTGATCTTCCTGTTTCCATTGAAACCCAAATGATTCAACTATTTCTTTAGTTATTTCGAATTTAATTTTTTCAGAGTCAACTATGACTCCATCCATGTCAAAAATAATTGCTTTCATTTGAATTCATTTTTTTGTCTTTCTTTACTTTACTGTGACTGATTTCGCTAAATTTCTTGGATAATCAGGATTTAACCCCTTTTTTATGCTTAAATAATATGCAAGCAATTGAATTGGAATCAGCAAAGTTATTGCGTCAAAAGCGCAGGTCCTGTAAGTCTGAATAAAATAATCGAAGAGTTCATTGTTTTGTTCTCCTACTCCAATAATGAATCCGCCTCTTGCTTTTATTTCCTGTGCATTCCCTAAAAGCTCTTTTAATGTGTCATCGTTTTGAGTCAAAACAATTGTCGGAGTGCCTTTTTCAATTAATGCAAGCGGCCCGTGCTTTAATTCCCCTCCAGTGAAGCCTTCCGCGTGGATGTATGATACTTCCTGAAGTTTTATTGCTCCTTCAAGGGCTATTAGATAACTCAATTTTCTTCCAATCAAGTAAATTGATTCTTTTTCCTTTATTATGTCAGCTAAAAATTCTATTTTGTTGAGGCTTTCCTGTGAATACAGCTTGGTTAAATCCCTTACAATGCTTTGAATGCCTTCCTTTCCTTTGTCTTCTTTTCCAGCTAAATAATGCGCTAGAAGAATCAGGATTGCTATCTGCCCTGTAGTGGCTTTTGTTGAAGCAACAGCCCTTTCCTGCCCCGCCTTGACTGGAATCACAAAATCCGAAAGCCTGTGCATTGAAGTTGCTTCAGCATTAATTATTGAAATGATTTTCGCTTTCTTTTTCCTTGCTTCCTCTAATGCAACTAGGGTGTCGGCTGTCTCTCCGCTTTGGCTTACTCCAATAACAATGCTTTCCTCTGAAAGGAATTTAGAGAAATTCTTGAATTCTGAGCCAATGCAGGCCTGCACTTTCTTGTCAGCAATTATGGAGAAAAGGTATGGAGCCAGCCTTGCAACTTTTGCCGCTGTCCCGCATCCGACAAACCATACATCCCCTGAGTTTTTAATCATTGATGAAGCTTTTTTCATTAATTTGTCGTCTTGGTTGATTGACCTGCTGATGCTTTCTTTCTGGTCAAAAATTTCTTTCAGCATGAAGTGCTTGAATTCTTTTTTTTCAGCAAGCTCGATTGAAACATTTATTTCCTCAAATTTTTTGTTTATTTTTTTGTTATTGAAATCAAATATTTTTAACGTCTTGTTTATTGAGGCAATTTCTTCGTCTTCCAAAAAGATTGCGTTTTTTGTGTGGTCTAAAAAAGCAGGCAAATCGCTTGAAATGAAAAATTCATTTTCAGTTTTTCCTATTACTAAAGGGCTTCCTTTTTTTACTGCAATTAATTCATCGCTGTCAAGGCTCATTAAAAGGAAAGCAAATCTTCCTTCAAGCCTTTTGCATGCCTTTGCAACAGCTTTAACCAGATTTTTTTCAGATGAAAGTGAGTGCTGGATTAAATTGGAAATAACTTCAGTGTCAGTCCCTGTAATGAAAGCGAATCCCTGTGCTGTTAGTTCCTTTTTTAATTCCTGATAGTTTTCCACTATGCCGTTATGCACAACTGCAAGCCTTCTGTTCTGGCTTAAAATCGGATGAGTGTTAGTTAAATTAACTTCTCCATGCGTGGCCCATCTTGTATGTCCAATCGCTTTTCCAGCAAAAAGGTTCTCAATTTTTTTTTCTGAAACCTTCCCCACTTCCCTGACTAATTTAAAGTTCCTTAAACCAGATTCATTGTCAAGAAAAGCCATTCCCCAGGAGTCATAACCTCTGTACTCGAGCTTCTTCAAGCCATTGAAAACAATGTCGCATGCATTTTTTGGGCCCAGATAACCAATTATTCCGCACATTAGCTATTATAGAACAGCAATACATATAAAGACCTTTAACGGTTTTTTCGCAATATTTTCCTAAAATTAATACAAAAAAAAGCCTTTTTTTAAAAAAATCGAAATAACATTATAAATATTTTCTTACTGGTATAAATTATATAAAAAAATTATTTTAGTTTTTTATTGGTGGTTTGTGCGGGGGGCTGGTTTGCATGAGTGAATTCATTGTTTTAAGCAAAAATAATAGGGAATTCAGGGTTCCAACTAAGATTTTCAATTCTTCAAATGAATTGAAACCATTATTTAATGAAATTTCCTGGAAAATAATTGAGCTTCTTTCAAGGAAAGCAATGTATCCTTCCCAGATAGCAAAGGAACTGAATTTGCATGAACAGAAAATTTACTATTATATTAGGCAATTAAAGAATGCAAATTTAATTGAATTGCATAAAACTGAGGAGCTGAATGGAGCTCTCGCGAAATACTTTAAAGCAAAATTTTCTTCTTACTCAATAATGCCAAAAATTGATTCAGGTCATGCATTAAACGGAAACGAGTTTTCATTGACATCAAATGAAAAAAAATTGTCTACTGAAATAAATGAATTCTTTTCTCCGTTCATTAATGCGGGAGAGTTGAACTGCAGGATAGTTATCGGTTCCCCTGATCCGCATGGACAGTTCAAAGCAAGATCAAGAGACAACCATTTAATTGGCGACTTAACTGCTTTTCTTTCAAGCCTGGCTTCAAAAATAAATTTTCCTTTGACTTTCCTTGACACTGAAATTGCTGGAATTGAATCAGAGAACTCGAATTTAATTATTCTTGGAGGCCCTGTTACAAACAAATTAACTTTTCAAATCAATGAGCATCTTCCAATTAAATTCATTCCGGAAGGAGGAAGATGGATAATTAAATCAACGCTTTCAGGCAAAGAATACTTGGATGACTCAATCGGAGTAATTCAAAAAATCACTCATCCGAATTTCAAAGACAAATCAATTTTATTAATTGCAGGGAACAGAAGCTCCGGAACAAAAGCGGCAATTCTTTCATTCCTGAAAAACTTGAATGAAATAATCCAGCCAAACCAATTCAATAAAGAATTCAACGCAAAAATAGTTGAAGGCCTTGACATGCAGGGCAACGGATTAATTGATTCAATTGAAATAAAGGAATGAAAAAATTATTTTTATTTTACTTTTTTTTCTATGTATTTTGCTTGATTAAAAGTTTCTGCGAATAATTCTATGCTTATTCTGAAATTTAATTTTATTAAATTATGGAGCAGTAATTCAAATTCATTGAAGCTGATGAATTTTTTCCCTAAAAAAAGCAATAAAATTCCAATAGTTCCTAAAGGCTTTAACTTTAATTCTGACGCAACTGCTCTTGCTTTTGAATCATCCAATAAAATTCTTTCAGCTTTTTTTTCTAAACCTAAGCTTATTGCCGCCTGCTCTCCTCTGCCTAAACCAAATTCAAGAATTTTTTTTGGCTTAATTACTTTAAAGAAATCAAACGATTTGAAATGCAATACTTCTTCTGAATTTTTTGAAGTTATTTCATCAAAAACTTCCTGAGGAATTATAATTTCTTTAAAGAGTTTCTGCAGAAGATTCAGTTTATTTATTTTTGATAAAAAGATTAAAGGAGAAGAATCAGAAACAACAAGCATCTAAATTCCTTCTAAATTCTTCAAGTCTTCTTTCAAGTCATCAACTGAATAATTAAGGTAAGCATCATATTTTTTCATTAATTCAATCATTTCAGCCAAGCTTTTTCCAGCTATTTCTGCTGCTTTTCCAAAAGAAATTTTTTTTTGCTTGAATAAATCAAATGCCTGCTTTACTTTATATTCATCCAGAGATTCATGAAGAAGTTTTTTAATGAAAGCAGATTTATCCAAATGCTGCTGTTTTGCAAACCCTTCTAACTGCCTTGCCTCATCCTTTGAAACTCTAGCTGAGAGAACAACATCATTAGCCAAAAAAAACACCTCGTATACATTTAATATAATTGTAAACAAAGCTGTATTTATTTGTTTCTAAGAATGTCTTTGATTAATGAGNGNGNNTGNTTNGAAAATTACCTTTTTAAAGCTTTTCGTATTATTTTTCATTATATTTGAATTTATTTGAGTTGAAAACCTGTTTTTCAACCGATTACTACCTTGTGTAGGAGGTTAAATTTTTTGAACAAAAATGATTTCGTCAAGGCTTTAAAGGAAGTCAGGAACAAAGCTAAGGAAAGGAAATTCAAGCAGTCAGTTGACTTGACAATTAATTTCAAGGAACTGGATTTCAAGAAGCCTGATTCAAGCTTTTCATTAGATGTCGCTCTGCCTTTTTCTGTTGGAGGAAAAACTGAGTCAAAGACTTTAGTTTTTGCAAGAGACAAAGGTTTTGCGGCTGATTTAAAGGGAAAAGTTGACAAAATTGTAATGGAAGACGAGATTTCAAAGATAAGTAAAAAAGATGCCGAAGGACTTGCTGTTCAGTTTGATGTTTTTCTTGCTGAAGGCCCTGTAATGCTTACTGTTGCGAAATTTTTAGGACAGACTCTTGCTCCTAAAGGAAAAATGCCAAAGCCTGTTGCAATGAGTGTTGACAATGTTCTTGAACTTAAGAAGAAGGGAGCTTCAAACACTAAGGTAACAAACAAGAAGCAGAAAGTACAGCCCTTGGTTCATCTGAAGATTGGCTCGCAGGACTTCAAGGATGAAGACCTGGCTGAAAATGCTTTCACTGTTTACAGACTGGTGGAAGACAAACTGCCTAATAAAAATCACAACATTAAATCTGTTTACGTTAAAATGACTATGAGTGCTCCTGTAAAAGTAGGTGAAAGCAAATGACTTCACATACAAGGCCTTGGAAGGAGCAGGAAGTTCAGGAAATAATTGATTTAAGCAAAAAATATCCAGTAGTGGCTGTTGCAAACTTGTCTTTGTTTCCTGCTGATTTATTTTCAAGAATAAGAAAAAAATTGCATGGAAAAGCAGTTGTAAAGGTTTCAAAGACAAGGGTTATTAGGAAAGCTTTTGAGGGCACTGCTTTAAAGGATTCAGATTTATTGAATCACATTAAAGGAATGTGCGGAATTGTTTTCACTGAAATGAATCCGTTCGAGTTGGCTTCATTTTTAAGGAAAAACAAGGGAAGCGCTTACGCAAAAGAAGGAAGCATTGCTCCAAACGACATTTTGATTCCTGCTGGAGACACAGGGATTCCTCCTGGCCCTGCTTTAAGTGAATTAAAGAATGCAGGATTGAAAGTTAAAGTGCAGGGCCCAACAATTCAGATTACTGAAGACAAAGTTGTTGCAAAAAAAGGAGACTCAATTTCTTTGGCTGTTGCAAACACTTTAGCTAAGCTTGACATTAAGCCGATTAAAATTGGATTAAATTTGGAAGCCGTTCTGGAAAATGGGANAATTTTTCTTCCTGAAGTTCTTGACATTGATTCAGAGAAAATGCAAGGCCAGTTTGAATCAGCTGTATTAAATTCATTGAAACTGGCAGTTGAAGTTTCTTATTTTTCAAAGCAGTCAATGCCTTTAATTTTAAGGAAAGCAGTAATGAATTCAAAGGCATTGGCTTTGGAGGCAAATATTTTAACAAAGCAGACATCTGGCATGATTTTAGCTAAGGCTAATGCGCAGGCAAATGCTTTGAAGTCTTTAATTAAGGAGTAAAAATTGTAAAATTTATTTTAAAAAAGGGAATTTATTCTTAAAAATGAGGTGTGAATATGGAGTATGTCTATGCAGCAATGCTTTTGCATTCAGCAGGAAAAGAAGTAACTGAAGACGCTGTTGCATCTGTTCTAAAAGGAGCAGGTGTTGAAGCTGATTCAGGAAGAGTTAAGGCCTTGGTTGCATCTTTAAAAGATGTAAACATTGATGAAGCTATAGCTAAGGCTTCCATTGCACCGGCAGCAGCGCCAGCTGCAGCCAGCGGAGCACAAGCTGAAGGTAAAAACGAAGCAAAATCAGCAGCAGATGAAAAGAAATCAGAAGAAGAAGCTGCTGCAGGACTTGCCGGTTTATTCGGCTAAGTTCTTTTCTTTAATTTTCATTTAAAATTAAAGTTAAAAATTAAAGTTTTAATTAAGGAATTAATTAAGAAAAAAAGCAGCTTTATTAAATATATTTAAGACTTATTTATTACTGGTATTTATGCGCTTTATTTCACTTTCCAGCCGCTTTTTTTTAATTCTTTTTTTGTTTTTAATTTCAAGCTCTGTTTTTGCTGCATTAAGCGAAGGAAGCATGAAAATTTTTGCAGTTCTTCCTGACGGCAGTGCTTTAGATGCTGAATTATTTCTTGAAGTAGAGCAGCAGGGAAAAGGAAAAGTGTCCACTGTAATTTCTTCTCTTGTAGGGACTTCAACTCAGGCGACAGCGAAGACAGCTGTTGAAGTCATTTCCACTTATTTTGATGACGCTTTCAATTATGATTACGAGTTCGACATCAGAAGCAATGCCTCGTTAGTTGAAGGGCCGAGTGCTGGAGCTGCAATGACTCTTTTAACTTATTCTCTTCTCGCTGAAAAGCCTTTAAATCCTGAAGTGGCTTTGACTGGAACAATTACTCAGGATGGATTTGTAGGCCAGGTTGGAGGGGTTTTTGCAAAAGCAGAAGAAGCATCAAAAGAAGGAATTAAGTTATTCATGATTCCTCAAGGCGAGTCAAGGCAGGTTCAGCGAATTGGAGATAAAATTCAGACAGTTAATCTTCCCCAGTATGCTTTTGAGAAATGGAACATGAAAGTAATTGAAGTAGCAAACATTGAAGATGTAATCAAATATGCTTACACTCCTATTTCAGAAATTGATATTAATGCTGTTAACAATGGTTCATTGGAAATATTTGAGTTTGTTCCTGAGGCTGTTGAAGGATCGCTTGAAATTACTCCAATGAAGGATTTAACCAACAAGCACATAAGAACAACAAAGGAACAGTTGGCTTCAGCTAAGCGATCCATTGAATCAACTAATTTAGAGGACAGAAGCATTCTTGACCTGCTTTTAAGTTTAATTAACAGCAGTGAAGAGGCTTTAAGCAAGTCAGAGCAGTTAATTGAAAGAAATTACTTGTACAGTTCCGCAAATTTTTCTTTTCTTGCAAGAGTAAATGTTGAATTTGTCAAGGATGCAGCTGAAAATCCTTCAATTGTTTCACCTAATTCAACTGTTTTAAAATTAAAGATCGAGTCTTTGCAGGAAAGCATTGCTGAATTAAGAGAAAAGCTTTCAGAAGACATTCCTTTAGATAAACTTGAATGGTTTATTTCTGCCCAGCAGAGGCTTTCCTATGCTGAAGTTACTTTGGAGAAAATTAAGTCAAAGCAGGTTTTAGTGGTTGAAAACGGGGAGATAGTTGAATCTCCTTTGAATCAGGGTGACGAGTTGTCAAAAACAATTGAAGACTTGCAGCAGTTTGAGTACGCTAAGGCATGGTATTTAGTTGCAGTGGATTTATATGAAATTTCTCAGGAAGGAAAAAAACTTATTTCACAGGAGCCATTGTTTTCTGATTCAATTGACGAGTTTTTAGTTCAGTCAGAGAACGGCTTAAGCGTAATGCAGGAATCTGACAGGGAAGACGTTTTAAGAAGGCTTGACTCCGCTAAAATTGAGAAACTGAAGGGATGGAATTTTTCTTCTTTGACTGATTCAGCTTCTTCTTTGGCTTTGATTAACGCTGAAATAACAATAAAAAATTTAGAGCAGAAAAATAATGTAAATGAAATTTTTTCTTTCCTTGAAAATAAAATAAATGAAACTGAAAAGCAGATCAATGAATCAGAGTTTGATTTTGTTTGGCCGAAGCTTTATTTGGATCACGCAAAATATTTTTTAAAAAGCGCTGAATTTTACAGGGACAAGCATCAAATTTCCGCCGCTAAAACCAATTTAACCAACGGAATTACTTTGGCTTTTCTGGCAGAAAATGTTTTCCTTGTAACAGAAGAAATTCATTCATATTATGCAATGAATCCTTCGCTAATTAAAGGAAACTTAAATCCGCCTCTTCAATCAAATTTAAGCCAGGGCTCGTTTCTTTCCGCTTCTTTTTCTTCCCTTGGCCCTGTTTCACTTCTTATTGTTTTCTTTTCAGTTTTCATTGTTGTGATAATTTCTTTTGTTTTATTCAATTTCCTTTACAATTCCCTTCCTTTCAGCAGGTCAAGAACTGAAATCATTTCCCAGATAAAAGCGAATAAAAAGCTTCAGGAAGAGCTTGATTTAAAGAAATCAAATGAATCAGGGGCTTCAGATTTGTCTTCTGCTAAGAGGTCCTTTAACAGGAATCTGGAGAAGCTTGAAAGGAACAGGAAGCTGAAGGTAAGAGAACTGCTTGAAATTGACAGAAAGAGAGCTGAACTCTTTTCAACCAATAAACTTCTCAAGGATTTGCAGTTTCATTTAAGGGAAGGTCTTCTAAGTGAGGAAGAATTCAAAAAAGAATCCTCTAAATACAGAAGCAGGGCAAAGAAAATTGAAAAAGATTTAATGAATTTAAAGCAGAATTAATTTGCCGCCATTGAAGCCTGTGCTTCCTTTTTTATTTTCAATCCTATTACAGAGGATTTTGCTTCATTTAATGTAACTCCAATTATCTGGTCAGATTCTTCAATCATCGCATCGTTATGAGTAATTGCAATGAACTGGCTTATTTCGCTTATTTCTTTAACCATTTTCGCTAATTTCTTTGAATTTGTTTTATCCAGTGCAGCGTCTGCCTCGTCAAAAATATAGAACGGGCTCGGCTCATACAATTGAATTGCAAACAGGAATGCCAGCGCAGTAAGGCTTTTTTCTCCTCCACTCATTGAACTTAATTCCTTTAATGTAGTTCCTGTATGCCTTGCTTCAATTAATAACCCTGACTCCAAAGGATTCTCTGAATCAGTTAAAGTCAAGTGGCCTTCTCCGCCGCTTAAGCTTCTATACATTTTACTGTAATTATTATTTATTTTTTCAAAGCAGTCCATGAAAATGCTTTTCCTTTTAACTTCAATTTTGCTGATTAATTCCATGACTTTCAGCCTCTCTTCATCAAGTTTTTCAGATTTCTTTTTAATGTCATCAACTTCCTGTTTGAATTCATTATAGCCTGAAATTGACTTCATGTTAACTTCCCCTATTTTTTGAAGCTCCAGCTCTATTTTAGGTATCTCTTTTTTTAATTCAGCTGAACTTGATTCAAGGATTTTTTCTTCTTTAAATTCCTTGAATTCTTCCTCTAAATCCGTTACTTTCATATCTGAAGTGGATTTCTTTATCTGGATTTCATTCATTTCATGGTTCATTTTTGCAAGCAGAGAAGTTATTTCCTCGAATTTCTGCCTGCTTTGATGAAGCTTTTTATTCACTTCAATTTTTTCATCCAGCTTAGCCTTATTTGTGCTGATTAATTTCTGCAGCGCAATTTCTATTTCCTTTAAATCACTTTTTTCCTTTACAATAATGTCTTCCTCTGCTTCATTTTTCTGAGAGAATTCATTGTTTTCTTTTTCAAGCATTTCAATTTCCTGCTTTGAATATTTTGAAAGCTTTTCCTCTGATTCCTTTACCTCAATTTCAAGCCTGCTTAAAGCATGGATTTTTTCGTTCAATGAATCCTTTAATTCTGACAAGTTTTCAGAAATTTCATGCAGTTCTGACTGCTTTTCCTTTAAATTCATTGAAGTCAATTCTTTTTCTGATTCAATTTTCTGCTCCTTCAATTCCTTTAATTCATTGAGTGTTCTGCCTAAATTGAATTCATTCTGCTCTATTGCCTTGCTGAACTCCTTTTCTTTTAATGAAATCAATTTTTCTTTGACTTTACTTAATTCCTGTTTTGATTCGCTTAAGTCTTTTAACTGAACTTCAATGCTTTCAATCTTGCTTTTCACCTTGCTGAGTTTTTCTATTTCTTTTTCAATGTTTTCCTTTCTGCTGTTCAGCAGTTTAATGTTTTCATTTGCGTGAATCAGTTTAGTTTTTTTTTCTGAAAGAAGCCTGTTCTGGGTTATTTTTTCCAGTTCCTGGCTGCATGTAGGGCACAATCCCTTTATTTCATTTAATTTTTTTATTGAATCATTTATTTCGCTTAAAATATTTTCATTTAATCCAAGTTTTCTAATTGTCTCCCCTAAATTATTTGTTTCATTGATTAGTTTCTGTGAAGGGTCTTTATATGACTCAATCAGGATTTTTTTTTCCTGAGTTAATTCATTGAAAAGCTCTGCTTTTAATGAAAGCTTTTCTCTTCTTTCATTCAGCAGAGAAATTTCTTTTTCCTTCATCTCTTCTTCTTTTTTAAGCGAATTAAGTTCTGATTTGATATAAAAAGTTTTTTCATTTTTTTCAATCAGCATTGAATGAATTTTTTTCAGTTTTTCTTCTTTTTCAAAGGCAACTGCGTTTTTGTTTTCAATTATTTTTGCCTTGTTTTCTTTTTCTTTTTTTAATTGATTTATTTTTTCCTGAAATGATTTTGTTTCTTCTTTAATGCTTTTAATTTTTTCTTTTTTTTCGTTGTTTTCTTCCAGCTGGGAAGCCTTTTCATTTTTTAGTTCGCTTATTCTTTCAAGGTTTTTGTTCATTCTTATTTTATTGAAATTAATTTTTTCTCCGCTTATCTTTATTATTGATTTTTTCTGTTCATTCTTTGTTGCAAGTTCTTCAAAATTATTCTGGCTTGACTTAATTAAATCCTCATTAATTTCATTGAATCTGCTTTCATAGTTTTCAATGTTTCTTCTCTGCTGCTCTTTTTCAGCGGATTTCTGGTTCATTTTTTCCTGAACTGATTTTTCTTTCTGCAGCGCTTCATTTAATTCATTTTTAAAGCTCTGTATTTCCTTGAAAAAAAAGGTTGCTTTGCTTTGCCTTAATTTAAGGTTTAAATCCCTGTATTTTTGAGCTGCCTCTCTTTCTTTTTCAAGCTCTGACAAGTATGCTTCTCTTTCATTCAAAACAATTCTTGTTTCTTTTATTTTCTGGTCAACCTTGTCCAAGTCCTTTAAAGCATCCTGCTTTTTTTCATCAAATTCCGTTAACCCTGCTATTTCATCAATTATTTCTCTTCTCTGAATAAAATTCATGCTGATTATCTTTGTGATGTCTCCCTGCACAACTATGTTGTGGCCGTCTGCACTAAGGTTAATTTCTCCAAGAAAAGAGTTGATTTCATTTAAAGTGCATCTTTTTCCATTCAGCCTGTAAATGCTCTTGCCGCTTTTATCAACTGTTCTGTTTATTTCAAATTCTCTTTCTCCATCCTTTAAAGTCATTTCCGCCTGTGCATAATTTTCATTTGCCTGATTATTAACTAAATCAGTTAATCTGCTTGCTCTAAGCATCTTAAGAGAAGTAATTCCCATTACAAAAAGAATGGCGTCAAGAATGTTTGATTTCCCTGAGCCATTGGAGCCGGCAATTGTAGTGAATCCTTCGCTGAAAGGAATTGTGGCTTTCTTAAAAGACTTAAAGTTCTTTAACCTGAGTTTTTCTATTTTAATCATTTAACCCTGATCCGAAAAGAATTCATTTATTGCTTAAATAAAAGCGCCCCAAGTAAAGGTAGGCGAAAGCAATTCCAATTGTTCCAATGAAAATGAATGCAAGGTTTCCCCAAATGTCTGCATCAACAAAGAAAAATAAGGTATTGAAAAGGGTTTCATTTTCTCCCGCCATGATTGCAAGGCTCCCTGCAAGGAAATCAAAAATGCTTTCAATTAAGAGATTCAAAATTAAGGCTGCTCCTTCAAGGAAACCCAGCACAATAATTAAAGTCAAAAAAATCATTAAAATGCTTCCAATTTTTCCTTGAGTGAAATTCCAAGAGCTCTTTAAAGAGTTCTGAAAAGATTCATTATTCAAAGCCATTATTGAAAAAGAGAAAATAAATTTCATTGCAATAAACAGCAAAGCAATAAAGGAGGCAAGCAATGCAATAAACAGGGCTAAAAAGTTAAATGAAAATAAATTAAAAATTAAGTAAAGGATTACTCCAAGCAAAAAACTTATTATGTATAAAAAGATTATTGCCCAAACCAATTCTTTCCATCTTCTTAGAGATGAATTAAATGTTGCCTCAAACTTTTCTGTTTTCATTGCAAGCTTTGAATAAAATAACGCAATTGAAAGATTCAGTGTTCCCATAATCAAGGAAAAAATGAAAATAATTGCGAGTGGAAGCCAGTTATTGAATACAAAGAAATGCAGTCCTGAGAAAATGTCTGTTAATGGAAGGCTTTCTTCAAAAAGAATTGAAAAAATGAAATCCTGAACAAGGAAAAACATTAATAAAATCAGTACGTAATTCACTATTCCTATGAGTATTCCAGGCACTAAAATCGAGGGCCTTTTCCTTATTTTCGTTAGAGCAAAAGTGAAGGAATTAATCATTTTGAATCCTATTTTCCGTTAAATTAATAAGAAAACATTATTATTTATAAATACTTCCATTAAAGAATTCCTAGTAGAATAGCTTAATTAAACCGATTTTTGGTGTTATGAACATTCCTAAAATAATCAAGACATATTGCCCTAGCTGTAATGGGCACCATGANCATTCATTAAAGTTATTTAAGCCGGCTGCGGCAAGAGCTCTTGCCTGGGGAACCAGGCAAAACCTTAGAAAGCACAAGAAAGGTTACGGAGGAAAGGCAGAGTTCACAATTATAGTTAAAAAGCAGAACAAAAAGCCTACTTTTGTAGCTGCATGCAGCAACTGCAAAAAAAAGCATTACTTTGTAATCCCTAAAAGAATGAAGAAAATTGAATTAGCTGCTTAAATAAATTCATAAATTAAATGAATTCATAAATTTGAGTTCTATTTTTTCCGCAGTTAACTGACAAAAAATTTAGTTCAGGAAACAAGCACTTTACTTCGTATTTTAATTCATAAATTTTATTTGTATGATTGCCATTGAATTCCCGTTCTCTTAATTTATTGTCTTCAAAAGTCCTTAAATGAAGAGAAATCTCATTTTCTTTCAGAAAAATTTCTTCTTTCAGTTCTCTGTCCGCTGACAAGAATCTTAAAGAGTCATTGAAGAGCTTTTCGTTTCTGATTTCAAAAAACTGGGCAGTTGCAAAAGAATTTATTTCTGAATTCATTTCAATGAAGCTTGTAAGTGCAGGGGAAGCCAGAATCTTTCCGGAAGAGTAATGATTATTCAAAAACTCAATTGAATTCAAATCCACTTTATTCAGCACTGGGTAAAGATACTGAAAGGAAACAAAAAAAGAAGCAAGAAAAAAAATTAATATCAGCGAAGGAACCGCTGTTTTTTTTATAAACGAATTTTCAATTCTTAAAAACATTAAAGTGAAAGCAATGACCAGGAATTTCCCGAACTCCCACGCCCTTAGCAGTGGAGTTAAAAGAATTGAGGCCGAGCCTATAAAAGAAATTAAAAAATAATGAAACCAGAAATCCATTGAGTATTTATTTTTCAAATAATAGTGGCCGAAGAATGCAAGCAAGGCAATTGAAATTAATATCATTTCAATTAATTGAATTGAAATTGTCTCCTTCACGAATTCCGTTCCGGAAGTTAAATTGAATGCCTTGAAAGGAATTAATCCAAAGTAAAATCCGGACAAAGAAAAAATTGCAAGCAGGTTAATGAATTTTTTCAGAAAATATTTTTCTTTTCTTTTGCTTAAAAATAAAGCCAAATAAATTATTATTGAAGAAAAATAGTTCCAGTAAAGCATTGAAGAAAAAATAATTGAGCTGAATCTCATTTTTCCTTCATTTAAAAGCCACATGCCTAAAAACAATAAAACCAATACAATTACTTCAGGGCTGTCAAATGAAGCAGAAATTAAAGGAAACGCAATTGAGAAAATCAGCGATGAATAAATAGCGGCTCTTTGGCTGAAAAATTTTCGTGCAAATAAAAAAACCATTAAAATAATTAAAACTGATGAAACAGGGAGAAAGAATTTAGTGATTTCAAACACGGAAAAACCTGAAACAGAGCTTAAAGCGAACAGCTCTAAATGATAAAAAGGAGGATAGCCGTTTCCTGGCAGGGCCTCAGAATCAATTATTTTCTGGGCACTATTAATATGAAAAGGCGCATCATAAAGTATCGGCATTTCGTTAAGCATTACAGGGGCAATTCTTAAAATCAAAGCAATTAATAAAATAATCAACAGCTCTTTTCTATTGCGCATAAAACCATTTACATGTTTTTCAATTTATTGATATTGTAAAGCCGTCTTAAGTTCCATTCCTCAATCACTCCAAAGAATTTGTTTCCTTTCATTGCAATCAGGAAATCAGATTTCGATTCAAGGAATTTCAGCATTGCCTTTTCAGCAGTCAAATCAAAAGAAATTTTTTCAATAGGCTCAGCAATGTCTTTTACTTTAATTTTTTTCCAATTATTTTTCTTTATTTTTGAAATTAATTCAAGATTTATCTGAAAGAAACTGTTTTTGTTTTTAATTAAAGCTGAGTTTTTAATGTTTTTTTCCATTTTTTTTACTGCTTCTTCAATTGATTCATTTCCATTTAAAGTAAACGGATTCCTGTTAATTAATGGCGAGATTTTTGCTCCTTTCAAGTTTTCCCTGATTAAAACAATGTCATTTTCTCCTTTTGCCCCCAAAAAAACGAAAACTGAAATTATCAGCAAGATTATGTGGCCTGCAAATAAAGCAATCAAGAACATTAACGAAGATAAAAAAATTGAAATCTTTGAAGCCAAGTGAGTTGCTTTATTGAATCCGAATTTAAATGCCAGCAAGGACCTTAAAACTCTTCCGCCGTCCAAAGGAAGAGCGGGAACAAATAAATTAAATGCCCCTAGAATTAAGTTAACCCAGAATAAAGTGAATAAAGGAAAAGCAAGAATAGCTTTTTCAAGTCCCTCTGAAGTTGAAAGCATTTGCTCGCTTGGCCAAGGCAGTCCCGGAAAGAATGTTAAAATAATTAAAATTCCAAAAACAACGAAGAAATTAAAGAATGGCCCGGCAACAGCTATCAGGAATTCGTCTCTCGCTTTTTCAGGAATCTTTTTTGAAATTGAAACTCCCCCAATTGGAAGCAAGATAATTCTTTCAACCTTGTTTCCTAAGAGCACTGAAACAATTGAATGAAACAATTCGTGAATGAAAACTGACAAAAACAGGAAAAAGAAAAGCATTGAATAGCCTAAAGCATTTGCAGGGTCAAAGAAAAAAAGCGAAACTAAAACAAATAAAATTAAGAGAATAAAAGTATAATGCAGTTCAAGGCTTATTCCAAGAAATTTTCCAAATCTGAGGCCATTCATTTAAATCAATTAAATTAAGGTTAACTTGTTTAAAAAGAGTTTCTAAAAATAAAGAAAATTAAAAGGAAAAAAAGAGAAAAGAAGAATAAAGGATTAATTCCTTTAATTCTTTTCCATCCAATTACTTTTCCTTGAATACTTCAGCGTAAACCGTGTTAGTTGTCACAGTTAAAAGATATAAAACCAATCCTAAAACTATGATGAACAAAAAAGGAATCACTGCAGTCAAAAACATTATTGCACACCACACTATTGAATAAAGAATCACTAGAATGAACGCAATAATGTAATTCAATCTAAAGGCTTTCTTGAATACAGTTCCGAAGCTGAAAGCAGCCATCAAACTGTCTTCTTTAAGCCAGTTCGCTAAAGCCATTGGCAACAGGAAAGCAGCTAATAAAAGCAATATAAACCACAAAATCAAATAAATTGCGCCAGAAAACAAAGCCTGCATTATAACTAAATTTAGGTCTCCTCCTTGTTGAGCTGCAGAAACAAACGAGCTAAAAATGCTTCCTAAACCTAAAACCAATACTATGGCTGACGGAATCCCATAAACAATTGAAACAACAAATCCTTTCACCAGCAATACAATCATTTCAACAAGGCTTCCAAATCGCCATTCCACTAATTCTTTTTTCCCTGATAAAACCTTTTTCATTGTCATTAATCCATATCCAAAAAGAAGAAAATTCACAATAGGAATAATTCCAATAACTGTTCCAATCACCAAAGTTTTAATGTCCCCAAAAGGCTTCTTAATTGCCTCAACGTATTCAGCCATTTTTTTTCCCTCCAAAAAACGTTTTAGTTAGATTAATTTCAAAGAACTAGTATTTAAATTCACTGAAAAAAAAGCCAAATTTAACGTCAATTGCCTATTTTTTATGGAATTAGTTTTTTTATGCGGGAATTTTTTTGGAACTTTATTAATTAGAAATATTGGCTGCTATAAAAGAATGGTGCAAGAACAAATGCAAACAAAAGCATAAACAAAAATTGGAGTGAAATAAATAAGATAAAAAATAATGTTGCGCTAATCAAATAAGAAATTAGTCCTCCTAAAAAGCTTGTTTTGTTTGCTTCTGCTATGGCTGTTGACGCCAGCCAGGCAACCCAAATAAATTGAATGATTCCAAAAATAAAAAGAAGAAGCATCAGCAGCAAAAATTGAGGTTGAAAACCTGTCAATGTATTTGAAAAGCCAGTTATTGTTAGTGATAAAATTGTTACAATAACTGAAAAAATGAATGGAACTATTGAAGTGTATCCTAAATATCCTATTGTCAAGCCTGCATTCATTTCTCCTGCAAATAATACTTTTGCAAGCCAAGACGAAATAAATCCTGTTAAAAAAAGGCCAAGCAGTGCAATGAACAAAGCAGAAAACAAACCAACTGCCCCAAAAATCAATAAATCAGTTGAAATCCCTGTTTCTTGAACCATTGAAACGCTTGATGAAAAAATTAAACTTAAAAGCGTTCCAAGAACTGAAAAAGTTGCTGCAAGAATTAATCCGTCAGCCATTGTCGTTGTCTTTTTCAGGGCTTTAAAAGTTTTTTTTGGCTTAAACAATACCTGCCCTAATGCAGTAAAATTTATTCCCATTTCTCTCACTTAAAATTATTTTTTTATTACTTCTTTCATTACCTGCTCTGTTTGCTCTTGAGTGAAGCCTGCTTTAAGCAAAATGTCCACTGCTTTTTCAGCTGAATAGCCTTGCTTTAATGCCATTTTAATTAAATCAATGGCTTCTTTTTTTTCAATGAAATGCTCTCCTTCAACAAACATTTCTTTTTCTTGCTCACTGCTTAAAGTCATTGCCTGTTCCTGCATTTCTGATTCAATTTCATTTCTTGCTTTCATTAATTCTTCTTCAAACGAAATTTTCTGCCTCACTGAAGGTGAAATAATTGATTCGCTTTTTTTTATTTGAGTTTCACTTAATTTTTTTTCTTCCACGAATTTTTCTCCTTCTTCAAAGAACTGATCCAAATCTTTTTCATTCATTTTTTTTCCCTGTAAATTAACTGAAAAAGTGGGTTTATTCAAATTAAACCGGCTTTCTGTTTGCTTTGCAATTTTTGCTTCTTCTTTTTGAACCGGCTTGTTCAAGTCAAAGAAATCTTCACTTACAAATTCTTTTTTCATAGAAGGAGCTGGCCAACGTTTCTTTGGCTCAAATAAAATTTTTTCCTCTTTTTTAGCCTCTATCAAGGCATTGCCTGTTTCTTTTCTTAAATCAAAAAAATCTTTTNCANCAATCGCGGTTTTTTCAACCACGGGGAGCATTTTTTCTTTTTCTTTTTTCTCGACTGCTCTTGCAATTATTTCCTTGTTTTTCTTCATTTCTTCTAATTCAGCTTTTGAATCATTTAACTGGAATTCAAGCTTCTGTATGTGCTCTTCAAGCAAATCAATTCTTTCCTGCTTTGTTTTTCTTCCAAAAATTTTTTGCAGAATTCCTTTTTTCCTTTTTTTTTCTTCGTCTCTGGCATAATGGCTTCCTTCAATGTACATTTCTTTTTCAATTGGAGAATCAAGTCCAGGAGTGTCTTCCAGTTTTTCCAAAAAAGTTTTGCCGGATGAAATTCTTTTTGTTTCTTCAAGCGACACAAGATTTTCTTTCTCTTTTTGCTTTGCAAAGAATTCTTCCAGCTCCAGCTTTGTTGGAAAATCATCTTGCTTGGCTATTTCCACAATTGGCTTTTGTTTTTCTTTAATTGGCTGCTCTTCAATAATTTTTTCTTTTTCAGGGGCTACTTTTGTAAGCATTTCCGCTTCTGCGAGTACATNCCTGAGTTTTTTTTCATCAAACTCTTCAGAAATATTTAAATGCGTTTTTTTCTTTGCAGCTGATTTTCTCAAAACCTTTTTCTTAGCTGTTTTTTTTGCTTTTCCTCTGTCTTTTTTCTTTGAATTTTTATTGCTTTTTTTCATACAATCCCGGCCGTTATTCTGATTTATATTCTGATATAAATTGTTTTTCTATTATTTAATACTTGTTTTTTATTTAATGCTTATTTTTTCAACAAGCTTTTCCGCTATTTCCCTTGCTTTTTTTGGTTCCTTTAATTCTTTTATAATCATTTTTCCGCTTGAAAACAAGCTTATGTTTTGCCCGTTCAGCTTCAGAATTAAAAGAAACGGAGTAGAAATTTCTATGTAAACATCCTGGTTTTCAAGCTTTTTTGAGAGTTCCTCTAAATTTAAGTTCATTTTTTTCTTTGGAATGAATTCATATGCAACTCTTGACTTGCATGGCTGCCCGACAAAGTCGCTTAACTCTAATTTAGCCATAAACCAAAAAAGCATTTTCTAGAATATAAAAGTAATGATTCAACTATCAAAAACTATTTCAAAGAATTTGGGCAGTCAAGCCGTCAAGCAATACAGTTCTTTTTATTCCCTTAAAATTTAGGTCGACAGAGTAAATCGGCCAGAACACATCTGAAATTTTTTTAACCAAGACAGAAGGCCAAAGCAAATGCAGCAGCTTTGGAATTTCGTCTTTAGAGAAGTGCTCTCTTTCTCTTGCAAGGCTCTGCACTTTCACAAACGGAAGCTCTTTAATTGATTCAAGGAGGTCGCTTTTAGGGCTTGGCGGCAAATCAATTGGAGCCATTAAAGTATAAACTTCAATTTTGTCTGCTAAAAGCTTTTTATCCACTAAACCTGTAACAAAAAATTTTTCTAAAACTTTTTTTATTTTTCCCTGATCTAAATGAGTTGTTTTCTCTAAATCCTTCGCCTTAGTGTTCGGTTCCTTTAAAAACCTGATAATTTTTACTTCATCTGCATTCAATCCTTTCAGCTTGCTTAACCCTCTTGATTCAATGAATTTTCCCTGCCTGTAATGCAGGAACTCTCCGTTAACTGAGTCAATGAAGGCAATTCTTGAAATAAATTCTTTTTTTGAATTAAAGTAATCATAATGGACTTTCCACACAGTTCTGTGCTTTAATGAAATTGATTCAACTTTTTCTTCTTCTCCCAGAAAGCCGAGAATTTTTTTTCTTCTGATTTTATCAATTTTCCCTAAAACAGATTTTTCATCAATCTTTAAGGGAAAAGCAAGCAGTTCAGTCTGCTCTGTGTAGCCTTCCTCTGTCGGCTCAATTGGCTGCTCTTCTTCTGCTTCTTCTTTTTTTTCTGCTTCAAATGATTCTTTAGCAGACGCAATTTCTTTTTGAATAAGCTCTTCTTTTACACTCGCACTTGAGCTTCCAATAACTAAGCCTTTTTTCTCTAATTCTTTGAAAACATTTTCAGGGTCAACCCGAGAATTATATTTTGAGTTAATAGTGTTGATTAAATTAATTAATTCATTTTTGCCAGCGCTTTTTTCTTTCAATACTTTTTTGTAAATCAATTCATTCATTAAAGATTCAACTTGCTCTGATGAAAGCATGTGGCTCATCTGGCTTGTCTCTGCATCCCTTCCTTCATGCTGGCTCATTCTTGGCCTTACCTTCATCACAAAAGCCCTGCTTGTTTCCTCTCCCCTGTCCCCAGTTAAAGCCACTCCAATTGGAAGAGTTTTAATGAAATTAGGTTTTTTGTATTTCATTGGAATAATTGTCGGAGTTCTTTTGAATACTGCTTTAATGTCGTCATCGAAAATTAATTTATGAGTCAAAATGATATCCAGCTGGCTTAAAACCCTTGAATCAATTGCTGAAGGCTGCTGTGTGGCGAAAACAAGTGAACAGCCGGGCCTTCTTCCCTGCTTTACATACTCAACTAAAGATTTTGTAGCAGGAGTAGTAATGTTTCCTGAAGGAATTAATGTGTGCGCTTCATCAATGAAAAGCCATGTAGGAGGAATATCAACTTCCAAGAGCCTGTCAATGTCTTCTGTTTTAATTCTCTGAGCTGCTTCCTTTCTGGTTGAAATTTTTCTGGCTGAAAGAATTCTTCTTGCTAATACCCCTATTACAAGAGCTGTGACATCGTCATCCAAAAAGCTTGAATCAATTACACTCAATTGATTTTCTTTGCTTAACTCGCTTAAAGGAGTGCCGTGCTCTGAAAAAATTCCCCAGGCCTTCGCCGCCTCAAACCTTGAAATCAATGCCCTGATTGAATCCTGCTTGAATCCTTTTTCCCTTGAATTCAGTTCAGCGCTTGATTCAAGGCAGTGAACAATGTCATCAAGTGAGTACTTGTCTTCTTTTTTATCGGCTTTTTTTCCTTCAATTTCTTTGTATCCCTTGCTTACATTCTGCAAAGCCTTCTCTAAAAGCAGTCCAGTGGGAGAGAATCTGTCAATTCCAAAAGTCAGGCACCAGTCCTCTCCGGTAAGCAGAGAAGTTTTCAATGAAAAAGTTGAATCATAAGTTGTTTTCGGAACCTCTTTAGCAATTCCTCCAGGAACAAAAACTTTTAAGTTATCCAGTCCCTCCGGAAGCAGGCCCCACTCGCCTAAAGACTTAATTTCTTTTTCCTCTTTGTTGGGGAACTTCATTGACCAGAAAACACCGATTGGATCAATTACAATCATTCCAACATTTTTATTCTTTTTTGCAAGCTCTTCAGCAATTACTCCCAGAACGTAGGATTTTCCGCTTCCGCGGGCACCGTTNACAAACACTACATGC
>C687J35174_10003635_pt1 | contig 21091 bp, 24 predicted proteins | sample RifCSPhighO2_01_FD_35174 | JGI IMG/M metagenome (IMG submission 35174) | reverse complement strand
CGCGCGGGCGAGTCCGTCGCCCCGCCTCCTTTGCCCCAGAAAAATAGTGGCGGGGCGCATCATTTCAGATTTCGCTTTTTAGATTTGTGTATCAGATTTGGTAAAATAATTTCAAAAGCATGCCCCGTAGGGAACTTGTTCTCCTTCGGGGTTTGCGAAGGTGTTAATTCGGGAGCCAGTTAGGACGAACGGAGGTAAAAACCTCCGTTTCGTCTTTGTCTGCCTCACAGTTTTCAGGTTCGAGCGCTTTGTTTTCAGTCCTTGCCAGAAGTAAGTAGCTTTTGAAGGCTTCAATTGATTTCTTGTTGGTAACAGTGAGTTTTTTGGCAGAGACAGCTAGATTCGAGCCGAATGATTAAAAATCTTGCTTTGAGATTGAAGCTAGATGGACCCAAAAACTTACTCGATATTGGTTGCGGGACTACAGAGAGCTTACGAGGGGAAATAATATATATATATTTACGAAATGAACTCTTTCGTAGTAAAATAAGGTCTTATTAATAAGCGGACTTTTACAATATGGAACCGGATACTCAAGTTGTTCAAGAAAAGAAACCATCTAAGAAGCTGTTGTATATCGTTATTGGCGTTGTTGTCGTTCTTATTATTGGATGGGTTGCAAAGTCCTCTATGCGCTCTTTAACAGGCGTAGACGTAGATACACGCATGGATGGTTCTACCACGTACTCAAATGATGAAGGAACGGTTACTGTGGGGGGAAATAAATTACCGGATAATTGGCCTTCCGATGCTCCCAAATATCAGAATGCGGATATACAATATTCCGGTTCCTCTAATCCACAAACGGGCGAGGCGGGTGCTTCGGTAGTATTTCTCACCTCAGATAATGCACAAGAGGTTGTAGATTTTTACAAAAAAGAGCTTACGTCAAATGGTTGGACGATAGAGCAAACAGCAACTATCGGAGCCAGCACCATCCTCTCTGCTAAAAAAAACGAGAGGACGTTTGGGGTTTATATTGCAGATTCAGGGGATGGCAAGGTGAGTGTGACAGTAGGTATTGGAATTCCTAAAGAAAATTAGGATATTTTCTAGAAAACCTACAAAGGGACATAAAATGGATCATAATAATACAACAACCGCTTTTGATTTGCCGGGAAAGAAAATTATAAAAAATCTCGGAATCGTAAAGGGGATTATCGTTCGCTCGCGGTCAATCGTTGGTACTATCGGCGGCTCTCTACAAACATTGATTGGGGGGCAATATCACACTTTTTACGGCATTATGCGAAAAGACGCGGGAAGAAGCATACGACCTTATGATCAAGCATGCTAATGAAAAGGGCGCGAATGCGATAATCGGTATTCGCTATGACACCACAGAGCTTCTGCAAGGGGTGACGGAGGTACTTTGCTATGGTACTGCAGTCATCACTGAATAGGGCAAGTATTTAAAAACCCCTTCCGCAATGAAATGGCTTTTGGTACGGCTACTATAGATACAATAAAAGCATTGGAAGGCGATTAGTAGTGGCTTAGCATGAGGAGTAGGAAAAACGGCCAAGAACGCCTCACCGAAATAAAAGTCTGCCCGTCCTACCCCGCCGTAAGCGGGACGGGGTGTTTGCGGTAAGAATAAAGGGTATTAAACCCAGGGCAAGCCCTCTTCCCGAAGGTTCAACCTTCGGGAATCCTTTTGTTGCCGTCGCTCGTTCGGCAATAAAAAAGGCGCTAGCTCATGTGAGCTAGCGCCTTGAGAACTGTTTAAGGTGCTGACAACAAACGGGCGCCTTCAGACGCCGTGACCACTTTCATGCCCTTACTGGACACATAGTTGATCACGCTGGTGAAGAAACTGGTTGTTACGGTGTAGATATTGCTGTCTGTATTGTCGATGTGATGAAACAGCAATATTACCCACTTTTTTTCGGCTTGCGCCTGGTCAATTAACTGTTTGACGGATGCAAGCGATGTATCGGATCGCATGTCGTTGCATCTCAGCGCGTACAGATCTTGACCTTTATCATTGTGTCCACTCCACACACTCCGCGCGAGGGTATAGCCTGCCTCGCGCACTATCCTTTCCAGGCTTTCGGTGTAGGACCCGTAGGGATAGGCGAAGGCACTGACGGGTGCAATCCCTCGTGTAAGGAGGTAGTGGCGAGAGAGATTGAGTTCCTCTTCTGTCTGCGTTACGGTCACCGTTAGCAAGTCTGGGTGAGTTAGCGTATGAGCGCCAATCTCATGACCTTTACCTTTTAAATACAACACGTTGCTGAGTGTTACGGTATCGTCATATTGCAACCTCACCGGTTCCGTGACGATGTAAAACGTTCCGTGATAGCCCGCCTGTTCAAGGATGCTTGTGGCGAATAGAGCTGCATCTGACCACCCATCGTCAAAATCAAACGACATAAGCCCTTCTGCAAGCGGGGTTCGGGTCACTTTGCGCAAAGACACGTTATCCATAGCCAGGGTTCCATTAGAAACGAGACTGTGAAAGACAGTTACCGACGCTGCATCGCTCGGTGCCGTAAACTCTACAGACACTTTTGTCCAGTTGGAAGCTGCTTCTGGAAAACTGATACCCCTGTAGGAGAAGTTTCTGTTGGTGTCAGTAATTTGAACGGTGATATCAGTTGGTACAGACGATTTGTAACTATCAGAGAACGCGTACCGCGTCCCCGGTGTCACTGACACATCGGTGAAATACCATTTTGCGTCACCATCAGTGTAGTTAGCAACGGACAGCCCCAAAGCCTTGTCGCCTGGAACTCCCGGTCCTTCTACCGGATAGCTGAAGCTTGCTGTATTGGCTCCGTATCCTCCTTGCAACCATCCCACAGGAACACCATTGGCCATTTCCAGGTCTCCATTTTGTACCAGATTTGGATGTGGAGTGTTTGTAATCACGACTGCCCATAATCCTGTCAGCACAGACTGATCTGGTGCGCAGACAGAAACATGCGCAATCTTTGTTCCAGCTGTAGTGTAGGTTTTGATCAGAGGCGTGTCCCAGGCGCTGTCAGTGACGACGTTTGAAGTACCATCGTCCCAGACCCATACTGCAGTGAAAGTCTGCGCTATGTTTGAGCAGAGGGTGGGGAATTCTAATTTCCAACTCACATTCACTCCGATCCCAAATTTTGCGGTATTGAAGACGCGATAGTAGTGTTGATTGTCGGTGATGACAATTGAGCGGCGCGTTGGTGATTGTGCTGCTTGCTCAACAGAAAAACTTCGCCAAGGACCAAGTGGTGTCGGGCTCTGCTCGATGATAAAGGCGTTGCCTTCATCTGCAGGCCAGATAATTTTCAAGATCTCGGGCGTTGTTTGGTTTAAGCTAGGCGAGACGCCTTCTGCCGAAGGAGAAAAGATCGCCACTTCGCCATCGAGTGTTGCGGCGTTCGTCTCCATCGTACTTCCCAGGTTCATATATGTCATTACAGACGTGATGAGCAGTATTTTCTTCATATCGGTATACTCTTTCTCGTGCAGTTTTGTTGTTTTGTGGTTTTTAAACCACGGTTTTTAAAGGAACAGACCAAACGCAAACTTACATAAGATAGTTTGAGTTGTCAAGGTTTCGTTTCTTTGTAGAACCTTGTTGCAAAGAGAGATATTTTTTGTACTATACTATGAGAATATGGAGCCAACATTGAATACACACAACTACCGGTTTTTTCTCTATGTACACGAAGCGTGGGATGCCATATACCAAGCCTGTCTGAATGCACAGACCTCTATTGTATTTGATCACTTTATTTTGGTGGATGATAAAAGCGGGAGACCGTTCATCAATCTCTTTAAGGAAAAGGTAAAAGCAGGTATTACTGTGAAAATACTTCTTGACGCGGTTGGAAGTCCGCAAGTCTTCCCATTTTCACTTGGAACAGAATTAAAGGAGGCTGGGGTGGAAATAGAATTTTTCAATACACTCATCCCCGGTAGCCTTGGGCACTACACCCCATGGTTTTTTAGGGATCATCGCAAAGTGATTGTCATTGATTCTACAATAGGTTTTACGGGGGGCGTATGCTTCCAAGAGCACATGAGAGAGTGGAGAGATACGTGTGTAAGAATAGAAGGACCCGTGGTTTCTGATATGGAGCGATCATTTTATGTAATGTGGGCGCGCACAAGAAAGGAGAGGGGAGAACGTGAGCGGAGACTGAAACTTGATGATATAACAAGACCGTTTGTATTTTTGACCAATGAACCTTTTGTGCGCCGACGTTTTTTGTACTATGAACTTCTTGAAAGGATAAAGCAGGCGGAGTGTTCCATTTATTTTACCACTCCATATTTTGTACCAAACAGAAAACTCTTACGCGCTCTCCGTCGTGCGGCTCGGAGGGGAGTGTCGATATCACTCCTTATTCCTCTTTCTTCAGATCATCGTTTTATTGATCTAGCCGCACGAAGCTATTTTGATGAATTGCTTAAGGCCGGCGTCAATATCTATTTTGGTGGTAGACCCCTCAACCACACTAAAGCAGGTACGGTTGACCAGAAGTGGGGGACGCTAGGGAGCCTGAATCTGGATTACGTCAGTCTGCGGTACAATTTTGAGGCGAATCTTGTGACGAGTGATGAAGAGTTCGTCTCATTATTGAACGCACAGTTTTTGAATGACTGTCAAAAAGCGCAGAAAGTGGAGGCTTCCGTATGGCGCAAGCGGTCGTTTGCTCAGAAACTGTTGGAGTTTTGTATTACTCCGGTGCGCTTTTTGCTCTAAGTGCCACGTTTGAATACCAATACTATTTTCTCTGCACGCGAAGGAAGTGTACAAACCCTCGTATCTGGTCTAGGATGACCATGGATATGCAAAAAATTACTAAGACCAAGATTTGGGTGCGAATCGCGGGTAATGCGGCAAATGTACGCGCGGGGCAACCCCATGGTTGGCGATGCTTTCTCAAAGGAACTTTGCCGAAAAAGTGGTCAAAGGAGATACCGCTTGTCCAATGGACACTAAAAGGGCAGGCAACAGCTCGCAATGTAATTCCCGGCACTGATGCGAGCGGGAAAACGCAGCAAGTTGTTGCTTGGATTGATTTATATGGAGACATCGTAATTGAAAATGACGTCCTACGCATTACGCTACGTGATCCTGAATAATCAAATCGGGTCGAAAAGAACCTCTCACCGGGTTCTTTTTCTTTTCGCGTGCCATTTTGACCCTAGTAATGAGCAGAAATGTTATAATAAAAAGGCTATGAAAAAAATAATTATTGTCGTTGGCGTCCTGATTCTTGTGGGTGTGGGAATTTTTTATATCAGAAGAGATGTTGCTTCCCAGCCTGATTATAAAAATATTTCTTACCAAATAGAAAGCCAAAGCGTAATGCTCAAAGACGGAGTCGACGAGGTTTCAATTGTTTCCGGTTCTTCCACAAAAAGTATCACACGATATTTTGGCAATGAAACGAAAGGGGATGTAAATGGCGATGGCATACCTGATCTTGTGTTTCTTCTTACCCAAGAGAACGGGGGGAGTGCTACGTTCTACTATGTGGTTGCTGCTTTTCAAAATGAAAAGGGAGGCTATACGGGAACCAATGCCGTGCTTCTTGGTGATCGCATTGCTCCTCAAACCACAGAGTTCCGCGATGGAGAAATTATCGTTAATTATGCAGATAGGAAAGCGGGGGATCCGATGACAACCAAACCCTCGGTAGGAGTCTCAAAGTATCTCAAAGTTGTGGATAACCAGCTCATAGAGGTATCTCAATAGATCACACACGGGCTTAAACAGCTAAGCGGCACGTCATTTTACGGGGTTTTGACAAGAAGCGCTATTTGTTTTTTAACTCATACATTCATTGGACACTCATAATCCATTTGCTATAATTTCTAGCGGATGGAATAAGTGAATAGTTTTTATTGTTCGGGAGTTTCTCCAAGTTTGTCGCTTCACCGCGACGACCAACGCCGAGACGCTTCTCGAACAACAACAAAACATTCCCTTCTTCCAAAACAATTTTGAAGCGCAAAACCCTCCCGGTGTTTGCGCTTCTTTTTTATATACCTATAGATATAGAAGTTCATGGGAACTTCCAGGAACTACGATAGGAAGCCTTTTCTTAGTTTTAATAAGAGAATAAGAAGCAGGCGGCATACCTTGCTTTTTTCCAAACGTATGCTAAAGTGGCTTTTCCGTTGTATATCCTTGGGGTATAGCGGTACTACAGAAAAATACAACCAACAAAAAGGTCAGCAGGTATGAAGAAAAGTAAGTTCCTTGTCGTTTCAGCATTAATGAGCATGGCCCTTGTCGCCTACAGTCCGCTGGCGGAAGCCTACATGGCTGTTCCGCAGAAGAAGTTTGTGGTCAAAGGCCAGGACATCGCGGTCAGAATCACATTGGCCAAAGACACCATGCCGTCTGTTCCCGATACAAAGCACGCCGATGCCCCGATGACAATCACGGCTACTGGCGTCACTATTTGTTACTCGGACCAGCTGGAGTTGGTTACGGCCGAGTGCCACTGGGATGGCGTGTCTGAACAAAATAAGTACTCGTACACCTTGTATTATCGTTTGAAAGGCTCAGGTCAGGGTAGCGGCATACTTCGTTCATACTCAATCAATATCGCCGATTTTACGGCATCAAGCATTGACAAACAGGGTGCGGTGCCTGTTGTCCGGCGAATGAGAATCGTCCCCACCGACGGACACGTTGCGTTTCAGGCTGTGCCGATCAGAGAAATTATGGCAGGCCATAACGCAAAAATGCTGAGTAGCACGAAGTAATCGGCCTCTGCGCCGGTATCGCCGCTGTGACTTTCTGTCCCAGCGGTTTTTTTAATATCTACAAAATGGTACACTTACAGATGCGATTGATTTATTAGTAATCCAATCATTTTATGGATACTCCAAACAACAATGTCTCGGAAGGATTCAGCTCACAAAATCCTTCGAGCAAAAATGTGCCTATGGGGGTGTTAGCTTATATTGGCCCGCTTGTCATCGTTTCTTTTATCGTTGCGAAAGGGGATTCGTTCGTCAAATTTCATATCAAGCAAGGACTGATTCTGTTTGTAATTGAAGCAGTGGTTTGGGTTCTTGGAATGTTTCTGTCGCCGCTGTGGTTCCTGCTCAATATCATCAATCTAGTAGCTCTGGTGTTTTCTATTGTTGGAATCGTCAATGTTGTGCAAGGAAAAGAAAAAGAGCTTCCCTATATCGGGCACTATTCCAAATATTTTAATTTCTGAATTCCTTTTAGAAATTAAAGGCAAGAAAAAACCCTGCACTGCAGGGTTTTTTTAGTTTGTACTTCGGTAGTTGGAGTTGACAAATGTGGGGTGTTTGGGCAATGTGGGGTACAGTTGTCGGTTAACCAAGTTCATTGAAAGAAAGGATCATGGTATGCATACTGAAAAGACTGCACTTATCTCGGTGTATCACAAGGACGGTATTGTTGAATTCGCCAAACGGCTTATCGCGCTTGGCTGGCGCCTCCTCGCTTCCGGCGGGACGGCCAGACATCTGGGTGCTGCGGGTGTGGTAGTTACAGACGTGGCAGACAAAGTTGGTGAACCGATACTCGGTCATCGTGTGGTGACCCTCTCACGCGAGGTTCATGCGGGGCTTCTGGCGAAAGATACACCGGAAGATAGTGCCGAGCTCAAACGGCTTGGCATAGACCGGATTGGACTTGTCTGTGTTGATCTCTATCCGCTTGAAAATGCTATCGCGAAGCCGGACGCCACGCTTACGTCAGTGCTTGAGTTGATGGACATCGGCGGGCCAACCATGTTGAGCTCTGCTTCTAAAGGAGAAGAGCGGATTGTCATTTGCGATCCAGCGGATCGTGAATCAGTTCTTGCGATGCTGGAATCTCGTTTGCCCTTTGACGGTGAGTTCCGTGAACACTTGGCCGCGAAAGCTGATTTCGTGGTCAGTAAGTACCGGATGCTTACGACTCGCTATCGTGGCAAAGGAGCGTTTGAGGCCATACATGGAACACACTTCGCCACGTGTCTCTACGGCGAAAATGCCTATCAAACACCGGCGGCACTCTATTCAACAAACTCTGACGACCCGCTCGCGCTGGATAAGTTCCAACTGGTTGACGGAAAGCCGATGGGTTACAACAACTGGTGCGACCTTGATCGCGCGCTCCAGACCATCACGCACATTGCCGCAGGTCTCGAGGTTAATACGGGAGAGTTTCCTCTCATGGCTGTTGGGGTTAAACACGGCAATCCCTGTGGTGTCTCATACGGGATTGATTGGTCAGGCATTCTTCAGCAAGTAATTGAGGGTGATCAACTTGCTATCATGGGAGGTCTTATCATGACCAACTTCACTATTCGTGAGGAACAGGCTGATGTTCTTCTGACACACAAGATGCCTACGGGGAAGAGGAGACTCATTGATGTAATCGCCGCCAGGAGTTTCTCTCCTGAAGCGCTTGGAAATCTGAAGCGCAAGGGTGACAAATGCCGTATGGTCGCCAACGAGGAGTTGATCAAAATTGGGCTCCACAGTCTGGATACGGCACCTCGGTTTCGTTACGTACGCGGTGGGTTCTTGAAACAACCCAACTATACCTACGTTCCGAATTTTTCGGACGGGAGTGTTGTTTGCCACGGGGCACCTCGCTTAGACCTTGTGCCTGACCTTGTTCTGGCGTGGGCTATCGGTTCAACCAGCAACAGCAACACGGTGACACTCGTAAAGTATGGGATGCTTATCGGGAACGGGGTTGGACAGCAAGACCGAGTGGGCGCGGCGGAGCTTGCGATCGCGCGGGCGCGTCGGTCCGGCCATGATATCAAAGATGCGGTTGCCTACAGCGACAGCTTCTTCCCGTTTGACGACGGACCGCGCACATTAGTTGACGCGGGGGTTGATGCGATATTCACCTCAAGCGGTTCAGTCCATGACAATGACACCATTGCGCTCTGCAAAGAGCGCGGAGTCACACTCTACATGGTTCCTGACAAAATCGGCAGGGGATTCTACGGCCACTAAGCTGAGAGGACTCAGCCTTTCGAAACCGCTTCTGCACATGTGCAGAAGCGGTTTTTTCATACATCTAAATTTGGTATTATTATGCGAGTTGATTAGTAATTAAGTACTATTTCCATGAAACAAACATATATAGCAGAATCTCCTATATCCAAGTTTTTGTTTTTTAACTCAAAGTCTGCGTGGCTTTGGCTGGTGATAAGGGTATATGTCGGCTATGAATGGTTTGTCGCGGGCTATGCAAAAGCGAGCGACCCTGCATGGGTTGGTGCTTCAGCCGGCGCTCCCATCAATGGATTTCTAAAAGGTGCGCTAGCGAAGACTGCAGGGGCGCATCCAGATGTACAAGGATGGTATGCGGCCTTTCTGCAGAATTTTGTCGTGCCTCATCCGCACGCGTGGTCTCTCGTGGTTGCGTATGGAGAATTGTTGGTGGGCGTCGCGCTTATTATCGGAGCATTGACTGGTATTGCGACATTCTTCGGACTCTTTATGAATTTGAATTATTTATTGGCGGGGACCGTAAGCACTAACCCAATATTATTTACGCTAAGTATTGGCCTTATCCTCGCGTGGAGGATTTCTGGCTATATTGGTGCCGATTATTATCTTATTCCTCGTTTTGGTACACCCTGGCAGAGAGACGTTCGTAGTGCTACAGGTCCAGTAAAGAGTTGAGTTTTGCGCGCGTTTTGGGGCCGACGAGACCATACCCCTCGTCTCCCGGCCGCGCGATGGTGTAGCGTTCTTGGAAGCGCTTGAGCGCACGATCGGTTGCTGGTCCGAAGTAGCCCGTAACCAGTTGTTCTGGATACAGAGTCGCGTCTTGAGATAGCAACTGTTGAAGTTGTTTAACCTGGCTTTTGCTAGAGCCCCTCACAAGATATTGGGTGAAAGTAGTCGCGCCTTTTATACTCGTGAATGTTTTTGTTTGGGTCACCGGTGAGGTCGCTATACCTGTTACGGGTATGCTCACCGGGGGTGTTGGCGGTGGTGTTGGGGTTATTGTGGGTGGGTACACCAAAAGATTTGTTTGCGCACCTCTCGTGCCATTATACGTGCCGTCAGCGTTTTGAGGAAATACTAGCACGGATATATTCTGAACAAGACCAGTTGTGTTGATGAGCATAAAAGTACTCGTGGTAGTGCCTGATACACTTTGCGTAAAAGCGGGTATTCCGCAGGGTAGGGCCTGGGTACTTGTTCCAACCACAGAATGTGTGGAGATGCCGCTTGTGCACGTAAACTGTAGATTAACCGCTTTTGTATTTTGGGTGTTCCATGACAGCGTTGTCTGATTTCCAGATACCAAGCGGTTTGCTGTAGCAGTAAAATTGGTTACAGATCCTGGCTGAACGACAATCCTCGGTCCCACATCAAATAACAGCGACATGCTGTGCGTACCATCATAAAAACCGCTGACGATCATGGGCAATACTCGCGCCCGCGCGGTGGTAGTTGCTAAGGTACTGTTTGTCGCACTCACGGTTACTGACCCGGAGCCTGCAAGATTTGAGGTATAGACTAAAGCGCCGCAGGTCAGTGTCTCTTGTATTGCAGGAGTGATTGAAAGAAATTGCAAATCATTACTGCAGTCAAATTGAATATTCGAGCCGGTAACTCCCGTGTTGCCTTTCCAGGTAAGCGTTACGTGCCCCCCGCTAACTATGTTATTTGTGGATGCGGTAAAATCAGTGATAGGGAAAGGAATAGCTCCGATGGAGAGATAGGTATCCATTGACCCGCCCTCATAACCTGTCCCAGCTCCATCTTTAGGAGTGATATGCACTCGTACGCTTGCGGTGTTCCCCGTAGTATTGGCAAAGGTAATACCAACAGAGTTTGAGGTAACTGCGGTTGGAGTATTGCAGGGGAAAGAGGACCCATCTACGTTGTATACTGCCAGACCGGTAGGGCAGTAAAACGTCAAAAATGCACCATAATTGTCCTGCATGACCCACGAAATATTTGTGGAATAGCCAAAGGGAATGTTTGCGGGGTTCGCGTTCACCGCGGTTATGATCGCTTCTGCACTTGCGCTAGAGGTGATAAATAATCCTACGCATACGATAGATATGGCGACAAGAAAATTACGAGCACGATGATACATGTGTGTTGTATGAGCGATGTATACATTTTACCTTGTATGCTCAAGGATTGTAAGGGACAGGCTGTATTTGAAGGTTTCAAGAGATTACCTTAACGTGGAGGACTTTAAATGGGTAATTCGGTATACACCACCCCTTCCGTAGTATGTATGCCTCATTATCGGATATCCTGGTAGCGCTTTGTGAAAGGTTTATGCCAGAAGACTACCGAGAAGTAGTTGAGCATGTAAATCCACCCGCTTCTAAGCAAGCCTTCACCTTGGACGCGCCGTGGCGAGGTATAGACGAAAAAATCAAGACTGAAACGAACTTTCCCGATTTTGTGAAGTCGTTGCCCGAGATCGGTGTCATCACCATAGAAGGCGATGGTGGTATCAAACCCTCCAATAGCCGAGAGGGCGTTACTGCGTGCAACACAATTTCCTCCGATGACTACGTATCCAAAAATATAATATGCAGACAGGGCAAGAAAGTTCCAATAGAATCGGATTGAGAGTTCCTGCACACGCGATGTCAGTCCGTAATAACGATACGGTCCGCTTATACACACGAGACGTTCGTCTCTGCCGAATCTTTCCACGATTTGCTCAAACCAACCTTCTGGTACGATGGTATCGGCATCAAGATAGGCGAGTATGTCTCCGATTGCGCTGAGGCGCCCACGCTCTCGTGCCTTGTTTACCCCCTTTCGTAATTCGGAAATAATTCTGACTCCGGAGAATTTTTCTGCGATTTTTACCGTTGCATCTGTGCTCCCATTGTCCACGACAATAACTTCACAAACCTCTGTAACCCGTTGCCTCTCTATGCTTTCAAGACAAGCACCTAGGTACTTTGCTTCATTGTATGCCGGGATAATAACGCTGATTTTCATACTCTTAGCGGATGACTTTCCATTCCGCGTTCATAGAACGTTTGAAAAGCCTCGCATACACGGCGTTACCAATCCAGAGTGACAGAAGCTTGGGCCATCCCAGTGAATGCGCGCGACGCGATGTATGAAAGACTTTAAGTTCGGGTGCAATGCGCATATGTCCGATTTTGGAGAGTCGTTCCATCAAGTTGTAGTCTTCGCTTACCGCCAAACTTTCATTGTAGCCTTGTACCTGCTTGAATGCATTCGCATGGATCATTTGAAATTCCCCGGACGCGGCTCCGTCGTGCACGATATTGCTTAGGAAATAGTGCCAATAATTGAGCAACCCGAAAAAAAATCGGTCGGCGAACGTTGCGTGCTCGGGTAATATTTTAAGGAAGACTCCCAAGGCGACAAGTCTTTTATCTAACTCAAACCGGGCGAGCGCTTTAGTGAAGAATTCATTATTATGTGGAATAAAGACATCGGCGTCCAAAAATAAGAAGTATTCGCCGGTCGCAATAGAAGCACCGAGGTTTCGTGCGTGCGCAATCGTTTGTTTCGTTTGTTTTTCGTTGCCTTTATATTCCACGACATGATCTGCATATTTTTGCGCAATTTCTACTGTCTTGTCGGTGCTCTTACCGTCAGAAACGATGATTTCATGGCTATAGGCAGTAAACGTTCGAAGGGATTGGAGCATGGACGCTAGTATCTTTTCTTCGTTTAAGGTTGGAATGATGATGGAGATAAGAGGTTTCATAAATCTAGTCGCTTAAGTTTACGGTTTCCTAGCTTAAATATCAGATAAACTAACGCAGCAACTACCACAACGAAGAGTATTTTAAATTCGGGAGTCACATATTCATAGACGTTTCCAAAGAAAAAGCCAACCATAATAAGGAGCAGTGTCCATATGAAACCGCCAATAAGATTGAGTACAATGTATCTTCTCAAGGGTACTTTGAGCATCCCCGCGACAATAAGGGTAACGAGCGCAAAGCCGAATCCCATCGTCAGTTTAGACACAATAAGTATTTTATCTTGATAGCGGTGAAAGCGCTGCTCTATTTTCTCCACACGTACGGGAGTAATGCCCAAAAATCTTCCGTATCTGTACAAAAGGGGGCGGGCGGCAGTACGACCAACGGAATACCAACATAGATCAGCAACAAGATCTCCGCTCACCAACGTGAGATACATGGGAAAAAATTCAAAGTTTCCGAGGCGCCACAAAAAACCACTGGCGACCATCATCACCGGGCCCTCCACAATAGTTCCGAGAAAAAGCAGAATATATTTTGAGGCTTCAAGCCAGGCTAAAAATTGGTTTAGGTCTATAGACATTTACGCTGTGTTCACGTCTCTTTATTGAATTGGGAGGGCTTCTGTATATAGTAACATTATCCCTGAAAATACTGTTAGGAAGTTATGTGAGGTTTGGTAAGTGGCAAAGCCATCGTAAAGGTTGTACCTTTACCCTCACCCTCTGAAGTAAAAGTAATCTTTCCACCGTGTCGGGCAACGATAGAATTTGAAAGAAATAGGCCGATGCCTAAACCTTCTGTATCAACCAACTCGGCGCGGTGAGAGCGGTAGAATTTTGAGAGAATGTATTTATGCTCAGCTCTCACAATACCGATGCCGGTGTCGGTGATCTTAAATATGATGCGGTTTCCTTCGTGTGAGAGAGACGCGCGAATATTGCCTCCTGCGCTTGTGTAGGCTATCGCGTTTTCAATGAGCGTGTGTAAGACGAATTGTATTTTTATTTGGTCAACATTCGCCCAAAGCTCTTTTTCAAGGTGAGTATCTAGTGTGAGGTTTTTCTTTTTACTATCAACCGTGTAGTGGTTGAGCGACAGGTTTACCAGTTGGCTGAAATCTCGGTTTTTTAAGCGGTAGGAATAATTCTGGGGGTCTTGTCCCCCGGTCAATGTATTAGTCAGTGTGGTCAGAGAATCATTGCCATTTTTTACTGCCTCAAGCGCTTTTTTTTGTCCTTCGGTAAGACCGCTCTTTTCCAACTCTTCCACCGCCCATCTGATTCGGGTTAAAGGGGTCTTGAATTTGTGCGAAATAATGTTCACAAATTCATACTTGAGCATATCTGATTCACGGAACTTTCTCCAGACAAAGACGCCAATGGCAAATGCTATGAGTGACGAGATCATGGGTGCAACAACAGCGGGGAATCCTGGATATCGAGATGAGAGTTCGTTGTTAAACAAGTTGGCAAGTACGAGAAACGATACTAAGATTGCCACAATAACGGCATACACCGTCGCCTGTTTTGCCACCAGTCGGATATCCATAAGTTCGTGTTTGAGCATGGTGTACGCAAAAAATAGCATGTAAAAGCTGATGAACATACCCCAGAGAGGGTCAACGGGAATGTTATAGATGAGAAACACTGGTATAGAACCAATAACGTATCCATAGGCAACACCAGCGAAGACATATTTATAGCGGTTCTGTACTATGGAGTCAGTTTCAATTCTATAAGCTTTGTAGACTTGATAGGTGAAGTATAGAGGTACTATGAGGTTGAAGATAACTCTCATGACGGTATGGAGTGTCCCAGGGACATAATAGTTTGGGAAGTACATTTTTGCTTGCGAGGGTAGAAGATAGGCATCAGGATAGAGGAGATAGATGATAAACAAAATTGCCGCAACGATATCAACCGTCAACAATTGTATACGCAGTTCCTTCGTTTTATGTACGAGCGATGTCATCCAGTGAGCGACAAACACTGCCACAAAGATGACCGAGGTACTGAACATAAAAGCGGTACGCGACAGGTAGGGGTCCGTCGTATTAATGCCGATGATATAGGAGATTTCGAATATAGCGACCGAGATGTTGGCAAGAAAATAGTAAATGTTGGCGGGGCGCTGCTTTGCCTTAAAGAGGACAAAAAACGCGAGGCAAATGCTAAATATTGCCCCGATTCCGTAGCCAAGAGTTCCGAAAATAAGGCGTGGATCGTCAAACATGTATGTACAATGAAGACATAACTTTATTGTATCATTCATGGCAAGCCCAATCCAAGCAAATTTTCTATATCATTTTTTGCATATGTTATACTGGCTTTGTTTACATGAAGTACACGCGATGGGCACTACAGGGAGTTTTTTGTGTTATGATTTTTGGTTGGTTACTCTCTACTAACTTCTTAAAACCTATGAATGCTAAAGCCCCTTCTACACATTCATCAGCCGTTCTCTCTATTGCAAGCACGGCATTTGAAAATGGCGCGGCAATACCGTCCGTGTACACATGTGATGGTAAAAATATATCGCCTCCGCTTGCGATTAGCGGAGTACCTGCAGAAGCAAAAACTCTCGTTCTCATCATGGATGATCCAGATTCGCCGACAGGCACATGGGACCATTGGATAGTTTTCAATATTCCTACAGAGGGTACATCGGTTCAGACTCTTGCCGAGACTGTGGAACCCCACGGCGTTAAAGGTAACAATAGTTGGGGGAGGACCGGTTATGGCGGCCCGTGTCCTGGGAGTGGTTCTCATCGTTATTACCTTACGGTCTATGCGCTAGACATTGCGTTATCTCTTACAGAAGGGAGTTCTAAAGGAGACGTGGAAGAAGCGATGCAGGGTCATAGTATCGCTCGTGGGGAACTGATGGGACATTACCAGCGAATGAAACGCTAGCCGTGTACGTTAAAATTAAAGTAGTTGCATCCGCACCAAAAGAACACTTCACCAAAGTGGGTGAGGATGTCTTTGAGGTGTGGGTGCTGGAACCCGCAAAGCAGGGACAAGCAAACCGACGCGTGCTTGAGCTTGTTCGCACTCATTTTGGTCCTCGTACATCTGTGCGGATCGTTAGTGGGCATCACTCTCCCTCAAAAATAGTTTCAGTGGAAACACACGCGTAGGGTTATCTGCTATACTTTATATACTATGCGTATCACTATAAAAACAACGAATATCACGCTCACGCCGGAGATCTCCGACTACCTAGGAAAGCGGTTGGAGTCGCTTGAAAAACTTACCACTCGCGACAATGAGGTCGCGATTGCGGATGTAGAAATCGGTCGTACCAGTACGCATCATCATACCGGTGATATTTACCGAGCGGAAATTAACATTCATATCGGTCACAAAAGTTTCCGAGCAGTCAAAGAAACTGGCGACCTGCTCACTTCAATTGACGCGGCGAAGGACCAGATGATGGAAGAATTACGTTCTGATAAAGATCGCAGGCTCTCCCTCTTGCGTCGCGGTAGTCAACATGTTAAGGCGATTATAAAAGGATTTCCGTGGTGGCGCCGAAGGCGATAGCTTTTAGCTTAGGGCTTATAGCTTTAAGACAAAATACATCATGAAAAAAAGATATTGGCTAAGGGTGGGTTTTGGATTAGCAACGGTTTTTCTTGCTTATAGTTTGTTTCTAGATTGGCTAAATCATATAGGAGCACCTATAAGTTCAGAATTGAATAGAGTAATCTATGAGATTGGCTATCCTTTTATTTTCATACGATTCTTAAGTGTAGGTTTCCGCGATTCTTTTGGGGCTTTACTTTTAGGTGATGTAATTGCGTTTGTTTTCTTCTTCTTTATAGGAGTATTAATTGGCTGGTTCTACGGCAAAATCAAAGGTCGGAAAAAGCTCCAAGCCCAAGCTTCTGCCTCATGAATTATCTTACGCACAGATTTTCAAGGCTTACTTCTTTAGTGATGTTGTTGATTATGTCTATTGGCACCGCTTGGCTCTTTAGTTTTGCAACGCGTGTTAATGAAGTAGCCGAAGGTTGGATTTCGTCCTATGCAGATAGCGAGGTAAACAGTATTCCTCTCCGAACCAACACGACAACTTCAAAAGCGAATGTTTCCGAGTCTTCCGGGCGCGCGCAGTAGTATTCTTTTCCAATGAAAAGGAAAAGTGGGTGACATTATATAATAACGCTATAGCGTTATTATATAATGTCACTCTTTTATAAATAAAAAAACCTTCAGCAAAATGCCGAAGGTTTTGTTGTTGTAAGTCGGATTAGGACGCGAGTGCGAGTTCTTCAGCGGTTTGCCGCATGAGCAGGTGCATTCTCCAGTGATACAGGAGGACCCCGATGATTGCGCCGCCGATTGCAAAGGCCGCGAAGCGCAAGATTCCTCCCAAAGACATTCCCATTGTGGGAAAGAAGGCGTATTCAAGAAGGATCCCCACAAACGTGGTAATACCCGCCGCCGTGTTTCGCGAGTTCGCAATCTTGAAAAATAGAGTAACAATACAATCGAATAACCAGATGACGGCGCTAATAAGGAACAGAATGACGCACAGTGTTCTTACAATTGGAAGCAATTTTGTAAAAGAACCTTATTGCCAAGCTCGCCCTCACACCAATTTTACCGAATAACAGACAACCATTGTGCGAAGAGTCGTAGCGTAGAACGGATAAACCGATACATGGGTATCAGTGAAATTGGTGTGAGGGCGAATGAGCGGAGAAAAGAAGTATCTTCTTTTTCTCTCCCGAGCGATTGTAAAGCATTTCACGTCAACCATACACCAATTTTATGCGGTCGCATAAAATTGGTGTATGCACTCAACGGGCCTATAGGCCTCGCAAGAAATCTTCGTAGCTCATTTCGCGCTTGTTTTCGGGTGTGACTTTCAAAATGGACAGTACTCCATTTTTGAAATCTGCTGATTTTATTTTCACCTTAATTTCTTTCCCCTTACTTGTTGCAATGAAATAAGTTCCCGGCCAATCGCCGTATGCGCGTATTTTTCTCCAGTTGAGAACTGCATCGGCTGACAGGTCAATCAACCCATCTTGTCGTGTCATATATTTTGTAAATGTAGCTTTTGTCTCGTCTTGTTTGATTGGGTGAATTGTTTCTGTAAGGTATTGTTCAATGACTTCTATAATTGCATGCGAGCCGAGCGTGTTGAGCTTTGTCAGTAGGGAATCGGTTGTTTCATCATCCGTGAGCGTATAAGGAATCTGCGCAACGATATCTCCCGCATCTACCTTGTCAGTCATGATAATTACACTTACTCCTGATACCTCGTCGCCGTTTACAATAGCGGCAGGTGCGGGTGCAGGCCCGCGATACTTTGGTAGCAAGGAATGGTGAATATTTAATGCTGTTTTTATGGGAACGGAAAGAAGTGTTTTAGGAAGAATCAGTCCATAATCCGCTACCACTAAAAAATCGGGCTTGTATATCTTTATTTGTTCTATGATGTCAGGTGTCAGTTTGTCCGCTTCTAAGAGGGGAATATTGAGCTTTTGGGCAAATAGTTTAACAGGGCTTGGTGCCAGTTTTTTATGTGAGTCGGTACGGTCGGGGATAGTGACGACAGCGGAGAGTCCATAGTGCTCTTTGAGGGCCTGCGCGTCTATCACTGAATATTTACTATTTCCAAAGAAAATAATATGTGGGGTCATCCCGTTAGAGACAGGGAACACTTCACTTTATGAGCGGGGGTGTCCCTATCGTACTTAGTGTTTAATACCATAGACATCATTATATCAAGCATTCCCGTAGCGAAGCAGTCTCTAACGGGATTATAGGTCAATTTCTTGCGGATTCATTTCGTGGAGATCAACCGCTTTATCTATAAAAAGCACGCCATCAAGGTGATCTGTCTCGTGCTGAAATACTTGCGCGAGGAGGCCGGAGGCTCCTCGTTCAAAGGGTTTCCCCTGTTCGTCATACGCGCGTATAGAAACTTTGGTGGAACGTTTGACTTTGCCATACAGCCAACGGACGGACAGACACCCTTCCTCCATCAGTTTTTTTTGCCTTGAAAGTTTGGTAATGGTCGGGTTTATAAAAATAAGATATTTGAAAGCCCTCTGGCTAGCCTTTTTTTGTTGTTTTCGTCGGTCCTCCACCTTATCTGATAGTTCAAAAACTTTTTCGGACACAACAAAAATGCGCACGCTCTCGCCGATTTGTGGCGCCGCAATAGCGACACCATCCTCTTGTGATGACAGCGCGACCTTCAATTCTTTAATGATTTTTGCAATGCGGGGAGAAGTGAGTTGCCCATCAGGGACTTCTGCTGCCTTTTCCCGCAAGAGCGCGTTGTCTTTTTGGATGATAGTGGGCATAACTCAATTATACACATCTATAAAAAACTCTCTGGGTCTACCACAATCTCAAATGAGGAGGGCAGGGAGCGCAAGATGGCAAGTGTTTTCTCGTTAGGCCACTCGTCGCGGGGTATTTTTACTATTCCCGAAGTTCCTGCCCTCATATGGCCTTTTTTGATACGCGCGGGAAATATGTCAAGTGTATAGGGAGCCAGTTGCTGTGATAATTTTTTCAGATTTATTGAGTTCGTCTGTCCATCCACAGCCACTGATATTTTTATGGGAATAGAAAACGGAGGATACGAGAGGGATTTTCTCACGGCAAGTTCACTTTGGTAAAAGGTAGTGAGGTTCCCCTCAAGTACAGAGTTGATGACAGAGTGTTCGGGATAACGGGTCTGCACGAGGAAACGACGTTCAGCGAGGCTTTCCAGTTTTGAAAGCAGGTACATCACGCGCTCATTGATTCTGAAATCAGGAATTGAAAAAAGAGCGTCTACCGAAGCAACGGCAACACCCCCCAAATTTTCTGTCAGGTGGGGGAGGGCAAGCTCCGTTCCCACCAGAACGCTCCCCGGTGTGTCATAGAATTTTTTTGCAATAATGCGTGCCTCGCGCCGATTTTTTGCAGTTTCTCTATCAAGACGGAGGATTGAGAGGTTGGGAAATAATTTTGTGAGTTCTTCTTCAATGAGTTCGCTACCGATGCCGAGCGTTACCAACCTCCAACTGGTGCAGTTTTTGCAACGTATCGTGGGCTCACTTTTTTCCCCGCACCGGCGACAGAGGTACACTCGCTTGTGCCCTGTGGTCTTATATAACACGAGCGGCGTTTGGCATCGGGCGCAGACGACCAGAGTGCCGCAATCTCCGCAAATGGTGGTAGGGGCAAGACCGGTACGCCCCGCAAAAATAAAGGTATGGTCTGACAGAGCCCTCATTTCTGTAATGAGACCCGCAAGCTCCTCACTGACTGAGGTGGTGACTCCGCGGAGGTTCGGTTTATAATTTCGCATATCCACTAACTCCTGCTTTGCGTTGCGTATCGTGTGCCACTTTGGAGCAACAAGTTCCAGGTAATGCCCCTCGTGGTACTCGTGTACGCTCTCACTTGAGAGCAAGATGTCACCAAGTATCAAGCGTAGATGAGCGATTCGAGCTAGTGTGGTTGCGAAAAAGCGGAAATCAATGAAGGGCTTAATGAGTTGTTTGTACGAATGAGAATTCTCTCGTTCTAAAATCAATGTTCCTGTGTTTGGGGGAGCAAGTGCTAGGAAACCAGGGGTCGTAATCACCAAGAGCGGATGCTTAGCACTTTTAATTCTGTGTATTGATTGTTGAATGTCGCGGGATGTTCTGTCGCTGTGCAAGACGATTACATATTCGCTAATTCCTTTTGACAAAAGTAGGATGGCGTTTTCTGCGTCTTGAATCGTTGGTACGATGTACGCAACTGATTCAGCGCGCGTAAATGATTCGCGCACGATCGACTTGTATCGGGTCATCCGTTCTGCGTCGTCCGTTTGCAGAATGTAGGTGTCAGCGTGTGTTCTGTCCGGCACTTTTGTATGTTCATCCGTCTCTCGTATTCGCTTAAACATCACTATGGGCGTGACCGCGGACAATACGGCGCCAATGGATGTCGCGTAGAATCTAGCAGTTTCCTGCGCAGCGGAAATGAAAGCCGTTGAGTAGGGTTTTTTGTCCAGAACTTTTAATACTTTTTTGAATCCTATCTTTGATTTCTTTATCGCGATTTTTCCTTGAGAAACGTCTTGGACCTCGCTGATCAAGGCATAAATGATTTTTTTGCGCAAGGGTACCGAGACTAAGCCTCCTACCGGAAGCTCCTGCGCACTAAAGTAGGTCAGTGTTTCTCTGTACGCTTTCGTCTCAAGCGGGATAACGCTCACGAGTTTCATCTCGTAGTGAAAAACGTCATCGCTTCAAGGAGCGTACCGTTTTTATTGCCTAGCGAGTGAGCGGAGAGAAAAAGTATCTTCTTTTTCTCTCCCGAGCGAGCGATGGCAACAAAGGGTTTACTACCCCACGGCTTGCCGCGGGTGAGTACGCGGGGAGCGTGTCCCTCATGCGGGGCTTGCCCCGCGGT
>C687J35174_10003623_pt1 | contig 21117 bp, 24 predicted proteins | sample RifCSPhighO2_01_FD_35174 | JGI IMG/M metagenome (IMG submission 35174) | reverse complement strand
ACGCTTTTTGCTTTTGAAGCAAGTGTGTTAAAAGCTTCTGCTCGAGAAAAATTAATGCCTTTATGGCAGTTCATTAATCCTTATGCAAAAGTCTTTCCACGCATTCTTAGCAATACTATTGGTGGAGGCGCGCATAGCTCTGTATTTAAAATAAAGCCAGACTTTCAGGAATTTTTAGTTACTAACAATAAAAATCCTGCTATTGGAAATTTTCTTAATAAAAAATCTTATGAAACAGCAGGAAAAATTTTAAGCAATCTTTCAATGAATTCTGGAAAAATTAATGATGAAAATGCATGGCAAACTGATTTAGACAATGAAAAAGTGCTTGAAGTTATGAAAAATGTGCAGGAAAATGTTTTTGAAGAGTCCCGCATGCATATTGATATTGGCCTGGATGTTGCTGCTTCGCAGTTTTTCAAAGCAAGAAAATATTATTATAAAGATAGAATAAAAACTCTTTCAAGAGAGCAGCAAATTAAATATATGGTTGATCTTTCAAGAAAATTTAATTTATTTTATATTGAAGATCCTCTTGACGAAGAAGATTTTGCGGGATTTGCAAGTTTAGTAAAAAATGTTAATTGCTTGATTGTTGGAGATGATTTGACTGTAACAAATTATGAAAGAGTTGAAAGAGCAATAAGAATCGGCGCAATTACAGGATTAATTGTCAAGCCGAATCAAACCGGCTCATTAATTGAAGTAAAAAGAATAATTGAGCTTTGCAATAAAAATTGCATAAAAACAATAATGTCTCACCGAAGCGGAGAAACCATGGATAATACAATTGCAGATTTGGCTTTTGCTTTTCAGTGCGATTTTATTAAAACTCCAGTTATCGGCAAAGAAAGAGAAGCCAAAGTCGCGAGGCTTATGCAGATTGAAGGCAGTTCAAAAAAAGTCACCAGCGAAGATGAAGAATTTGTAAGGCGACGGCATAAAGAAGTTGAGAGTGAGTAAAAAAGAAACTTATTCTCTAAATACATTAATAATTCTAAAAACAGGCTTCGCCTTAAAGATAAGAATTTGCCTATCCTAAGAAGGGTTCAGCTTTATCCAAAAATCTTTAGCCTAAATAAACTTTTTTGCCAATTATTGAAACGAAGCGAAGCGAGAAATTTTATTATTACCCCAAAATCAACATCTTTAATCCCCCACTCTCAAAACCAAACTTCCTTCTGTTCTTACATTAGCCCGACAATACTGCTTTAATCCAAAAAAATCTTGGCGGCAGAAAAAATCTGAAATCATTCTTTTTTGCTCTTTTATTTCAGCCCATCTTTTTGCAACAGCCTCATAAGATTCGCCTGGTTTTTTTCCAGGAAATAAAATTTCTTCAACTCCATCGCTATAAACAGCGCAAATATCTCCTGGACTAAGCAATCTTTTTCCGCTCCTAATATATGGAATAGCAAATTCTTCGCCAGTTAAAGCGCCATATGCAAGTGGATTTTTCGGATTATTTCTATACTCGCTTCGAATTATTTTTCTTCCTTTTGATTCTCTAAATGAAGTATTATATTTTTTTGCAACATCCTCATCTATGCTTCCTTTGCTGTTTGGATTTTCGTTTGGAGTTTTAAATTTAACTTCACCCTCTTTTCCAAAAACTGCAAATCCACAATCTGTAATAAAACTCCAATATGCTTGTTCTCCTGAAAATAAAGCTAAAGCAGCGACAGCACCAGGAAAATCATTCTGAAGATAATCCCCTTTAGGAACTTCTTTTTTTTGATATTTTTTTATATGTGAATTGCTAGTTCGCAAAACCCACCTTGCAGTATTTTCATCAATCTGATTTAAATGATTATAATCAAAATTTATTGCAGCATCACAGACAATTTTTGCAGCTTTAGCAGCATGACTTGGCCGAGGATAAAACATACTAAACATCATTTTTCCAAAAAAATTGCCTGAATCAGGAAGATTCCAGTCATTTCTTATCAAGGGATCTCGTGTAATTCCATCTGCAGCAACAATGATTTCAATATCCTTGCCATCACATGCTCTTCTAACTCCAAATCCAATAACATCTTCGCTCGGTAAAACCTTATGCTTCCAGTTCTCAACAATAAATCCGCCTAACATGTCGAAAACAATAAATTGAGCTTTTTAAAGATTGTTTTAGGGCAATATATACTCGGTATAATTAATAATAACATATGACGGGCTTCGCCATTAAATGTAAGAGCGAGTAAGCAGGACAAGGCTAAACAATTTTTAGAATGGGCAAAACTAGTTTGATCAAGTTGTTTAAAATTAATGATTTTTCTTCAAGATTGCCTGCACAAGTTCGGCAATCTTCTAAGAAATCAATAATGCAACAACATTTTTGATACAAAAGGCAAATAAGCTTAAAAAATAAGTTTAATCCTACCAAGAATACTTAAAACCTATCTTAAATACACTGCATTATAAATAATACCTCCTTAATTCATTATTCCTGCAAATAAAGCTTTTGGGCGATTAAATAAAATTATCGAAGAGGATATAGATTATTAATGTTTTAATTTTGAAATGATTTTATATTGCCGAAAGGCAGATAAAATTCAATAATCATTTCTCCTTAGGAGAAATGCTAAACTGTCATAATTATCAAAATTGTAGCCCTAACTGATTAAAGGTAAAGTATTATGATTTCATGTACTTAAGGTAATGTCATTAAGTTAAGAAAATACTAATTCTATAGATATTTTGGAGAATAGAAAGGTTTATAAATCTAGAGCTCTTTAGAGCTCTATGAAAAAGATAGAAATAAAAAAGAATACTCTAACTCTTAAGGATGATGAAATACTCGACTTTTTTGAGAAAGAAGTTACTCCTCACGGAACGGGTGCGAAAATCCCCTGTTCTAGTAAATACATTGGCAAAAAAGCCTACGTAATAATAAAGAAGCGCTAATCATTTTGAAGAAGGCATATCCAAATGAAAACAGGTAATAATACTTTCAAAAAGATTAATAATAAAATAAATTCTATAGAATTTATGAAAAGAAATAGGTACACTGATAAAGATTTTATACGTAAAAGAAAACTTCCATTTGTTTCTTTAATATTATTTATGATAAATTTGGTTAAACAAACTTTACAGAAAGAACTAACAAATTTTATATATTTGATTTCTTCAACTAAAGAAAACATTACAAAAAGTGCTTTTAGTCAAAGCAGAAAAAAATTAAAGGCAGAAGCATTTATTGAACTTAATGATGCTTTAGTAGAATCTTTTTATGAAGATGATGATTATAAAAAATGGAGGGGTTTCCGTCTTCTGGCAATAGACGGAACTTGTTTAACTCTGCCTCAATCTGATGAAATAATAAAAGATTTTGGTTTTGCAAAAAATAATGTTAATCCTGAATCCATAATCCCTATGGCTAATATTTCTAGTTATTATGATTTGCTTAATGGAATCATTATAGATTCTCAAATTGATCAGTATAAAATTGATGAATTTATGTTAGCTTTAGGACACTTAGATAAGGTAGGGAAAAAAGATTTGATTATACTTGACCGAGGATATGCTGCTACCTGGTTTTTTATTTACATGAATTTTAAAAAAGTAGATTATGTTGTAAGATTACCAAGAAAGTTCTTACAAGAATTTGATTCTTTTTGGAGTTCTAAAAAGATGTCCGAGATAATAACCCTCGATAGATGTTCTGAAAAGTCTGCTAAAGCACTAAAAATATTAGAAATAGAATTTAAGTCTTTTAAAATTAGGCTTGTAAAAGTAATATTAGAAAATGGAGAAGTAGAAGTATTAGCTACTTCTCTTTTAGATGAAGAAAAATATCTTTATACCGAATTTAAGGACCTTTATTTTTCAAGATGGGGAATTGAAACAAATTATGATCATCTTAAAAATAATGTAGCAATTGAAAATTTCACAGGATTATCCACCCTGTCAGTAACACAAGATTTTTTTGCAAACATGTTTATTGTTAATCTTCAATCAGTTATAATTAATGACGTGCAAACTGAAATTAACGAAGAGAAAAAGAGTGCGGAATATAACTATAAAGTTAATCGTAATCTTTCATTGGGTTTCATGAAAGATAGGGTCATAAAAATACTTTCAAGTAATAACTCAAAAGGATATGAAGAACTAAAAGAATTATTTAAATTAGAACCTGTACCGATAAGAAAAGGTAGAAAATTTGAAAGAAAATTTAAATTAACAAAAAGAAAATATTCTATTACAAAAAAGAAATCCGTATAGTCAATTTTATTCTTTTTTAAAATCTTTCATTATTGGCAAATCAGGATTATAACCATAAACTATCTTTTTTAAGTTAGGTATAAGCTTGTTCTTAAAAAGATTTATACAAAAGTGTTATAAATATAAATTACTTTTAGATTATGTCCAATCAAAGATTCCTTAAGTAAACGACATTGGTACTTAAGGGTGGAACAGAGAGTTTGAATTTTTAGAATATTCAGAGATTAACTCAAAAATGCAAACTTGAGCCCACTTATTGCATTAATAATATCAAGAAACCCAAAAAACTAAATTTACATCCCTTCTTCTGTAGAGGTTTCTGAAACTTCTTCTGCTTCATCTTCAGGAGTAGATAATTCCATTATTTCAGCATCTTCAGTAACCTTCTTTTCTTCAACTTCTTCTTCTTGTTCAAGCTTCTCGTCATCTTTAAGCTCTTTCTTTTTGCCTTCTGCGCTCATTTCTTCAGCTCTCTTGGCTTCTTCTTTTTTCTTTATCGCTTCAATTTCTTCTTTTGTAAGCTTTTTTATCTTGGCCTCTTTTCTTCTTGGCAAGGGTCTATTTACTGTTATTGGAAGAACTCCAGCTGTTAATTCTCTTTTAGCTATTTCAATAGGATTAAAATTAATTTCTTCAAGTTCTTTTTCATCGATTTTAAGCAAAAGTGGAGCATCCATTGCTATTTGAAGAGCTCGAGCTCCAAGTATTCTTGCAACTTCATATTTTGTAAATTGTTCTTCTAATTGTTCAATCATTCTTTCTTTTCCTTCTTAATTTTTTTATTATCCTTATCAAAACCTTCTGCTGCTTCATCTACTAGTGTTTTTAGTTTTTTAAACATTTTCTTTGACTCTTCAACCATTGTTTCAACTTCTTCTATTGTAAAAGTTGCATTTCCGCCCTTTTGCATTGCATTAATCATTTCGTCTTTATCTGGTTTTGAAACTTCCATAGTTATTCTTCCGTCTGTTGAATCTTCTTCTTCTCTCGTAGGATCAATAAGAAGTTTATCCCCTATTTTGAAAAAAGTCATTGTTAGAGACATATTCTCAAGATTTAATGGAAGTTTTTTATCTGTAAATTCTCCGAATTCGATTTTTTCTTTTTTATCATCATAAACAGGAAAATGAGCAGTAAGCAAAGCAAGCATTGCTGCAAGTGCGCTTGCATCTAACAAACTTCCGTCATCATTTAGAGTAGCTAAATCAACATTTATGCTCCAAACTTTTTCTCCTTCTTCCAAACAAAGTTTTTGAAAATCAATAAATCTACTTTCTCTTAATCCCCTATCAACAACTCGAGCAATTTCAACTGCTTCAATAGTTGGTTGTCCATATTCAAAATTAGGCGAGCTTAACGGAAGCAATTCCATGCTTGTTGTCATTGTTCCTTCATTTTCGTGGTCAGTATAAGGTTTTTGTATATTCATTTTTATTCCAGCAACAACATGAGTTTTTCCAACTTTAACAGAAACGCTTCCTTCTGCTCTATTTGAGACTCCAAACTTAATCTCAATTTTTCTTTGCTCAAATGGTTTTCTTCCGTCTAATCTTTCATTTTTATTTATTGCTTCCAAAACATTTTTCTTCGTTATTTTATATACCATTATTTATACTCCTTCAAAGCTTTCTTTTGAATCTCAGCGATTTTTTTGCAGGCTTCTTTTCCAAGCTCAAGCGCTTCTTTTAATCTGTCTGCTTGCATTCTTCCATCAAGCTGAAGCAAAGATATTTTTCCTGAATTGGATAAATAAGCCATCGGCATGTCTGTTGCGCCTTCGCCATCATCATAATCTTCTTCTTCTTTATTTACATCAGCAAGAATAGTTTTATCCATTTTTCCAATAGCAATTGCACTTATCATTTCTTTCATTGGAATTCCAGCATGAGCAAGAGCCATAGCAGCAGCATTTATTCCTGCGCATCGTGTTCCTGCATTTGCCTGCAAGATATTTATATGAACATCAATAACTGTTCCAGGCAGTTCTTCAAGCATAACAACCGGCGATAAAGCCCATTCAGTAACTTTTGAAATTTCCTGGCTTCTTCGAGAAACACCTGGTTTTATTCTTTCTCCAACAGAAAATGAAAGCATATTATAGTGAACTCTTACAACTCCTTTTTCAGGATTTTGCATGTGTTTTGGATTAAGTGTTTTTGGCCCGTAAATAGCAGCAATAGCAATTGTATCTCCTTGAGCGAAAAGTGCGCTTCCATCTGCATTAGGAACAACTCCGATTTCAGCATGGATTGGCCTAAGCTCATCCATTTTTCTTCCATCTGGTCTTTTTGTGAATATACTTTTTTCTGCCATTTTAATTCATTCCTCCGTTCATCTCGCTTGTTTCAGCTTTAATAGGATTATTTTTTACAAGATTTTTTGGTCTGTTTTCTTTTAACCATTGTTCAACTTTATCAGTCAAGCCGTCTGTTGTTGTATTCTCAACAATAAACTCAATTGCTTGTTTTGCGAAAATTTTTCCTTCAACACTATCTCCTCTAATCCATATTAATCCGTTTTGGCCAACAGTAACATAACATCCAGAAGCTTCTTTAATTAATCTTATCATGCTTCCTTCTTTACCGATTATTCTAGGAACACGATGAGGATTAACTCGAACAATAATGCCGTCTTTTATTTTTCCTAATCCACTTTCTCTTTGTTTCATAGTTAAATCAATGCCTGTTCTTTTTACATTAAGAATTTTTGCAACAACTAAATCTCCAATGCCATAAACAGTTTCCATATCACTTTCTTCAACATATCCGGGAGTTTCTTTAAGTGTTAAAAATGCGCCATAAGGTCCGCCAACATCAATAGTCCAGCCACTATGATTCATGTCTTTTACTTCCCCAATAACAGTATTTCCTCTTCGAGGAATATAAACTCCAGAAAGCGGTATAATTTTAATAAGTCTGTCTTGCTTTTCAACAATTCCAATTCTTGTTGCAATAATATCTTTTCCTGTTTTTATTGTCCAATCTCCAGGCAAGAAATCATCGCCTTCGGCGATTGTTTCTCCAGGAATAACTATTTCTTTTCTTGTTTTTTCTGATGTCATGTTTGTTTTTTTGTGAATATTATTGTTTAAATGTTATTTTGTAATATTTTTACAATATCTGTTTAGCACCAAGTTCTATAAGATCTTGAAGCCTTTCCAAATTTCCTTCCAATGATTTTGTTGCTAGAGTAAATTTTTTTCCATTAAGTTCATATACTTGTATCGTAGGACTTTCAAGCCCTCTCCGCGGATAAATTATTTCTGCTTTTCCAAAATAATATGTTTTTATCATTTTATTGTTTAATCTCTTCAGTTAATGCGCTTCCGTGTGTTATCGCGTTTAACTTGTCATAAAACTCCATTTGGAGTCCTACAGGAATATTGATAATCACTCTTAAGTCGCCATTAGATAGCCAGTTTTCTTTATCTTTGTAATCTTTGACGAGACCATAGACTTTTCCAGTATGTATTGCTGGAATGGTGATAGCAATTTTCTTTGTCTCTATTTTTATTGGCAGGATGGTTTTTAAACCTTCTGTAATCACAGGAACTTGCTGGTCAACAGGCTTATTATCTATTTTTAGGCCTGCTTGTTTTATTGAGTTTTCGATTATTTGGGCTGTAAATGGCCTTCCATTTCTAGCATCAACCGCATTTCGAACAAGCCAGTCAACAACCTGTTTTATTTTATTTTCCTGCTGTTCATCCCTATAATCTTTAAGTAATTGTATGTCCCCTTTCTTGACTATTCTGTCAGCAACAGCAAAAACATCGCTAGTTCCAAATGCAGCAACAAGGTCGGCTGAAGCTGCCTTTGAGCTTGTTTTATGATTAGTGAAAATATCATTTGCAAGAAGAACATTTTGTATGTTTACAGCAGCGCCTTTTCTTAGCTTCAAAGCCAACTCGAGGTCAACCATAATTTCAAAATGTTTATTATTGACTTTTATTTTAACGAGCGTGTTTGTTGTTGCCATATTTTTATTTTTTAGTTTTCTCCGTCTCTTGTTTTTTAGATTTAATTTTTCCAATTATCCAGCCGATAATGGCGCCAACAAGAATAAATACTAACAAAAAAATAAGAACCATTTTAATATCTGAACCAATACATTCAAATGAAGATAACTGAGTGCATGGAAATAATCTCTTTTCTATATTTTCAATTAAATCTCTAAAAAATTTAGTTGTTGGAAAAAACATAAATAGAAGACTTATAAGAAATCCAATTATTCCGCCTTTCAACCAAGAACTAAAATTTTTCCAGCCCATTTTACTTAATATACTTCTTCAATTTTTCGCCGTTGACTCTTTGAACTTTCTTTTCAGAGTCTTCGCTCATAATATATGCTGCATCAAAACTATCAGCGTTGAAGTTTTTTCCTTTTATTTCCTTGAATATGCTTAATCCCAGTTTCATGGCTTCATCAATTTTCATGCCATGCTTAAATGATTTTCTGAGCATCTCCTTAATTTTTTCATCATTTTCTCCGATTGCAGTGGCATAATATTCAAAATAATTTCCAGTTATATCTGCAACATAAACTTTGCTGTGAATGTCTATTCCTGCAAGCATTACAGCAACTCCGAATGGTCTTACACCCGGATGTTGTGTATACTGCTGTTTTATATCTGACAAATCTTTTATTATAGAAATAACTTCTATAGGAGAATCATAAGTAACTCTGTGCTGCTGAGCTAAAACCTGCGCTCTTTCAATAAGCATTCTTGCGTCGCTAAGTATTCCTGCAGCGCTTCCAATAATATGGCTGTCAATTTCATAAATTTTATTTCCTGATTCAGGCACCATTAAAGTATCAGTAAGTCTTTTATCTGCTAAAATTAAAACACCATCGCTACAAACAAATCCAATACTTGCGCTTCCTAATCGAACAGTTTTTTCAGCATACTCTACTTGAAGAATATGTCCGTCAGGAGAAAACATAGTCGCTGCTCGGTCATAGCCCATCATTTGATTTTGTGCGTCTGAAGATTCCATAGTATTTTTTATTTTTTAGTCCTTTTTGTTTTAATCTATTTATTTTAAGTATCTAAGAAGAGCAGTATAATCTCTATATCTCAGTTTTTGTTTCTCTTCACATTATTATGTTGTTTAAAGTATTTTTAAAGGTTTCGAAATGCTAATTTCTAATATCACTGAAAATCCGCAGGATTTTCTAAGGTTTCGAAAGCCGATTTATTCTATGTGTCCTTATACCTACATTTATGCTAAAATAGAAAGATTTATAAACATGTAGATATAAGCTATTCTATGGTAAGTATAACAAAGAAACAGATAGGAAATGAAACATACTATTATCTTGGACATACTTATAGAAGCAATGGAAAAGTCAATAAAACTGAAAAATACTTGGGAAAAGAAATCCCTAAAAATATTGAACAATTAAAAAAAGACTTTATTTTTGAAATTTATAAGGAAAAATGGTTTAAGATTTTTGAAAAGATTAAAGAAAATTATAAGAAAGACCAAAAATTAATGCCTATTTCTGCTAAAGAAAAAGAATTAGAGACATTTATGATTAAGTTTACTTATGATACTCAGAGAATTGAGGGTTCAAAGCTTACTTTAAAAGATACTGCCAATCTTCTTGAAAGAGGCATAACTCCACGAGAAAAGCCAATTAGAGATATTAAAGAAGCAGAAGCCCATAAAAGAGTATTTTATGAAATGCTAAAATACGATAGAGATTTATCCTTGCAGATTGTTCTTTATTGGCATAAAAAATTATTTGAGGAAACTAAGGAAGATTTAGCTGGAAAAATAAGAGAACATGGTGTTCAAATATCTTTGAGCAAATTTATTCCCCCAACACTCGTAGAGTTTCAAATCTTATTAAAAGAATTTTTTGATTGGTACAACCAAAATAAAAATAAAATTTCACCGGTTGAGCTTGCAGCATTAGTTCATCTAAAATTTGTTACAATACACCCATTTTCAGATGGAAATGGAAGAATATCAAGATTAATGATGAATTTTGTTCTTCATAAAAATGGCTATCCTATGATAGACATTCCTTATACAAAAAGAACAGGCTATTACAATGCATTAGAAAGAAGTCAAATTAAGAAAGAAGAGCATATTTTTGTCCAGTGGTTTTTCAAAAAGTATATAGAGACTAATAATAAATTTTTATAGAAAAATATTTAATATGTCAACAGACTATGCCATAAAGATAAGAATTTGCCCAGACTAGTTTTTTGTTTAATCTTTAGCTGAAATATGCTTGCTTGAAACTTTCATTCAAATTATTGCATTATAGAAAGAATCTAAGATTGCCGAACTTGTGCAAGCAATCTAAACTTTTTAAAAATTAATAGAACCTTAATCTTTACAATTTCCCAATCGTCCCACTAACTTTCTCAATTCTCATCTGCTTGCCAGAAACAAGCAAAGCCGCCCGAACATTATTCAATTCCTGACGATTTATAGAAATAACAATCTTCGCTCCAATGTTTTTAATAATCATAGGCGAAGCCTTTGAATATCCTAATATTCCAACATATTTTAATATAGCATCCTCTATGTTTTCTTTACTTGCATCTTTTCCAGAAACAAGCAAATATCTTTTATGTTCTCTATGTGACGGTTTTAGGGGTTTCAAGTTATTTTTTCTTCTTATCTTTTAGTTTATTTATTTTAGCAGTTTTAGTTCGCAATCTCATAATCATAAAAGCTACAATAGTGATAATAATAACAATAATAGCATAAATATAAATCTTGTTATTTTCATTTTGCCAGCCACTTAATCCATTTGAACTTGAATCTGCATTAGATTCACTATCATTATGAATCTGCCTTGATAAAGGAATATTTTTTATTGTTTCATTAATTATTTTTATAGTTAAATTCGCTTTTGTAATATTAATATAATTAAGTTTCAAATAAAGATCATAATAATTTGGTGAAGTTAAATTAAGCTTTTTTTCCTGACCAATATAAAGCGTAATATTCATGGGCTCGCTTCTTACTATAACAACAACAGAACCAATGCCAATACTGCCAACCGAAACACTATGCTCTTGACCAGAAACGCTAAATTTAATTTTATCATCTGTTGCAAGTTCATTTGAGTATCCACTAAAAACTTGAGTTTCACTAATAACATAAGTTTTTGCGCTGCTTGAACTTCCTCCGCCGCCACCGCCTCCTCCGCTGCTGCTCGTCGGCGGCGTAGTCGTTTCTGTTATAATCAAGCTTCTTGAAATAGAATTATTAATATTTCCAGCAAGATCAGAACAGCTAATGTTCCAACTATGGCTTGCAACATTTAGAGAAGAGTTATACATGCCGCTGATAATATTTCTGTTTACACTTGAAAGAAAATTAATAGACATTGAATCAAAAATCAAAGTGCAGTTTGCAATTCCGAAATTATCTGTTGCATTAAATGTAAAATTATAAGCATTAGTTGAACTTGAAGTTCCTTCTACAGGAGATTCTAAGATTATATTTGGAGAAGTAATATCAAAAGTTAATGTAGAATTATCAGAAAAAATAGAATTAAAAGCATTATTTCTTGACAAACAATTCCAATAATAAATTCCTTCTGAATTAAGAGTATAATTAAAAATTGTGCTGTTCGAAGTTCCATTTATAATCGCCGTATCATTGAAAATAAAAGAAGAACTATTCCATAAGCTGAAGGTTACATTCGAAAGAAGATAGTCTAAACTTGTTTCAGATAGGCATGTGAAATTTATAGTGTTTTGATTAGTATAACTATTATTAACAGGAGATAATGATGTAGAACTTAGATTTCCTATTCTTAAATTAAAATTACTTACTGCAAAAGCATAATTAGATTTATTATCTGTTCCAAGGCAGTTCCATTTATAGTTTCCAATTCCAATGTTGCTTATGTTAATTTCTGTTTGATTAATAATTCCTGAAATATTAAATGTTGTTTGATTAATAATTCCATTAGAAGAATTCCATAAATAAAAAGTAATATTAGAAAGTTGCCAGTCGCTTGCATTACATCTAAAAGTAATATTCGAGCTTTGATTTATTGTATTATTAGATGGATAAATAAGTTTAATAGTGGGCGAAGTTATGTCAAAACTAAGAAAAGCACGGTATATATTTATTCTTGAATAGTTCTTGTTTGAAGAAGCATCATTTAGCAATTTTCCTGTATTATTAAAAACATTTTCAATTTGCTTGGGTGTTTTAGTTATTCCTAAACTTCTAAGGTATTGATTAACAAGAGCAAAAGCTCCTGCAACATGAGGTGTAGCCATGCTTGTTCCAGAAAGAATACCATACCCGCTTGAGCTTAGATAAGTAGAATTAATATTATCGCCAGGAGCAACTAATATTTGAAAATTAGCACCCCTATTTGAAGAGTCAGAAAAAACATCATTTTTGCTTGAAGAAGCTACTCTTGTTGCATTTTGTATGCATGCAGGAGAAGAAAATGAAGTATTATTATTATCATTTCCAGTAGCAGCAATAACAGATATATTTTTAGAAAAAGCTGCATTAATTGAGGTTCTGTAACTTGATTCAGAAGGTTGATTATCACAATAATTGGAATAACAATATTCAGGATAGTCATTACAATCTATACCTAAACTCATACTTATTACTGCAATATTAAATATTGAAGCATTATTCACACACCAATCAATAGCTGCAAGAATATCTGCGTCACTTCCACTACCGGCACTATTCAAAGATTTAATCATAATAATTTTTGCATTAGAAGCAACGCCAGTTATTGTTCCATTTGCAGTAGCAATTCCAGTAACATGCGTTCCATGTCCATGATCATCAAGAGGATTAGAATCTGAATTTACAAAATCATATCCACCAATAACTTTACAATTTGAAGAAACATTATTATTTCCATAACACCCACCCAAATCTGGATGAGTATAATTAACACCTGTATCAATTATACAAATTGTTTCTCCGCTACCAGTTAAATTTATATTATTGGTCTGTAAACCCCAGCTTAGAGTAGCATTAATAATTCCAACAGAATTTTGAAGAGCAACTTTAAATTTTCTATTAGGAGAAATTCTTTCAACAATATTCTCTTGACTAAGTTTTTCAATTTCTTCTTGTGTAAGCTCTGCAGAAAAACTATTTGCTGAAAAAAAAACTCTTTTTGATTTCTTTAAACCAATTATCTTATTTATCTTTTCAATATCTTCAGAGATATTAGTCGAATCTGAAAACTTGATTATTACATTTGTTTTAGATTGATTTTCAAGTTCATTTAAAACTCTTTTTTCAATTTTATTCAAATTATCGTTTTTAGATATAACAAAAAAAGAGCATGTTAGCAGGAAAATTAAGAATACACTAAGAATAAAAATATATTTTTGAATCTTCATTGTTCAATACATTTTTTATTAATACATTTACAAGAAGTTTCTTTGCATGCATAAAGCGCAGTGCATATTGTTCTCTCTTTGCATTCATTAGAAAGTTTAGTCTTTAAATAATCAGAATTATCTTTATTCATGCATTGCTCGCTTCCGCCCATATTACAAGAACAGCAACTTGTTTGCTGTTTTACACAATCCGCATCAGTCTCGCAAGAAATATTAATTAAATTTTGCTCATCTCCACTTTTTTTATTATCAAGATTAGCCCTATAAACTTGTATTCCAATTAAAAGAATAACTAGAAGAATAATAATCCAAAAAAGAAATTTATTATGCACTATTCTAACTTCTTTTATATCCGGCTTCCTCTTTAATTCCATGAAATTTATACGCTAATTGGTTTTAAAAATGTTGAGGCTTTAAGAATGTAGAATTAATTTAAAATTATTAAAATCTCCGCAGAAAAGTTTAAATAGGTGCATTACTATAGTAATTTAATGGTAATGGAAACAATGCAAATCCGAATTAATGAACAACTTGTTAAAGAGCTCGATAGAGTTGTAAAATCCGGATTTTATGCAAATAGAGCCGATGTTATTCGCGATGCTGTTAGAAGATTTATTTGGCAGAGAGAAATAGGCAGTGTAAAAAATACAGGCAATTCTGTAAAGGCTATAAGAAAAATACGAGATAAGCTTTCAAAAGAAATTAAAAGCTATGCGGATATAGAATCTATAAATAATTTTAGTGGATAATTTCTTCAGGCTTTTTTGCTATTACCCCAAACCTTCTTGCAATTTTGAGCAATTCCTTATCTCGTGTAATAAATAAAGAATTTGTTTTTCTTGCTAAAATTAAGTGAGTTATATCGAAAAAACTTAGTGCAGAATTTAATTTAATCTTGATTTCCCCTGCTCGCTCATATTCATTTTTACTTAATGCTATTTTAAAGAAATTTGGAGAAGATTCAATAAAATTCTTCTTTTTAATAAATTCATTTTTAGTTAGTTTGTAGTATAATTCTTTAAGTGTAAAACCAGAGTAATATATTACAGAATCTTGATTTTCAGCATATTCAAAGAATTCTTTAGCAATAAGCCAAAAAGGTTTTCCAAAAATAATACCTTTTTCTTTTTGCCATAAATTTAGATAAATGCAAGTATCCACATAAAAATTTTGCATAAAATATAATTGGAAAACAAGTTTTTATATCTTATCTATTAATTTTATTCTGGTTCACCATCAAGTCGCTTTTTTACTTCAGCAAGTCTTCTCATGCCTTCATTCATGTGAGCTTCATATCTATTTTTATAGGAAGTAACTGCTGTTAGAAAACTTATACTGCACTCATCAACATCAGAGGGATGTTTATTTACATCTAAGCCGTATTCTTTTACTAATAATCCGCTGTATTTTCTTCTTAAAAGCATGATTTTATCAGTATCCTTTTGCTCTGCTGCTCTGCACATTTGCTCGAGCAAATTATAAAATTTTTTGTTTAGTCTGTTCATTTTTATTTTCCTAGAATTCTAAGGTTATTCTTTACCAACACCAATTAACTAGGTTAGTTTTATCTCGCACTATTCGCCTGTTTTTCCAGTTCATTTTTCTTGCTGACAGCAGCGCTGTCATTGCTTTCCTGCGAAGCCAAAATTATTTCATTAGCAAGAGAATCTACAATTTTTGTCTTTTTTCCGAAAGCTTTATCATATGCTCCGTGAGCAATCAATCTTAATGTAAGCGAAACTCTTCTTGAAGGTGAAGTATCAACAGCCTGAGGATATTTTGCTCCACCATATTCGATTGTTGTAACTTCTTCTCTTGGCGCAGCTTTTTCAACTGCTCTTACAAGAACAGCAATAGGATTTTCTTTTGTTTTTTCTTCAATTATTTTAAATGCTTCAAGAACAACTTTCATATTTTTATTGAATTTTCCGCTTGCTTGGCTTGTCATAATTTTATGTTTTTTCTGCCTGTGTCCAGGAACACCGATTAAATTAGCAAGTCTTTCAACAATATTAACTTTAAGCTGGCTGAAATCTCCGCCTTTTCTTCCATGAGATTTCAGCATAATTTTTGGAGTCAAACTTATAACTCTCTTCAAGCCAGGGTCATTTATAACAATGCTATCTGTTTCATACAATCCGAATATTTTTATTGGTGCCATTTTATCTTCTTCCCTTTTCTATCTTTCCTTTCCACAATAAGTGAAGAGGCTGGTCATTTACTTTTATAACTTGAAAACGAACACCAGGAATATCTCCTTTAGAACGATTCATTCGTCCGCCGATTCTTTCAATAATAACTTCATCGTGCTCGTCAACGAATTTTTGCGCTAAGTTTCCTGGAATAAATGCAGTAACTGTTTTATTATTTTTAATAAGCTGAACCTTGCAGCATTTTCTCATAGCAGAGTTTGGCTGTCTTGCTTCTTTTTGAACTTTAGAAATAACTAATCCTTTTGCTTGAGCTTTGCCTTCAATTGGGTCTGATTTTGCGAAGAGCTTCAGCTTTCTCTTTTTAAATCTGTCATCTTTCCACATAAATTTTCTATGATTTTTTATTAGTTTGTTTGCGCTGTTTAATCCCATGTTGTATATGTTCCTATATTTTAGATGGTTTTTAAAGGTTTTGAAGGTTAAAAATAGAAATATTGAGTTACATCGACTATATATACTATGAACTCTATAACCTCCTAGGACGACAAACATAATGAACAAGAAAGCTACAGGTGGTTGGTTAATTTGGGCAATAATATTTTTACTAGTTTCTATAGTTGCAGCAGCATTTGGCTTTGGAATTATTTCTGGAGTTTCTTATGTAATAGCAAAAGGGTTAGCAATAATCTTTGTAATATTATTTATAATTTCAGTAATAGCGCATACGATAAAAGCAGCTTAACTTTTTCAGAGCTTTCTGATTTTATTCTTCAAATTAAAAATATAATTTCTTCTTTAACTTTAGAAGATATAACTCAGATTAGAAAGAGCATAGTTTAAAGAATATCTTTAATTTATCCTTAAATTTTTTATCTCAAAATATTGCTCAAGAATCGCTTTAAGCTCGCTCTCGCGAGCTCTATCTCTTCCAATAAGCATTGCTTTGCTTTCTCGATTTGATGTTGTAATAACAGCATCTTTTATTCTTGTTTCAGGACTTTCAACTATCTCAACTTTATCAAATTCAATTGGAGAAACTATTGTTGAAACAAAATTCTTTAAATCTTTCAAACCATCTGGCTTACTAACAACTCTTATTCTTTTTCCAAGAATATTGCTTAATGTTTTCAAGTTAGAATTATTTCTTCCTATTGCCTGCTGAACAAATTCACGAGGCACAACAAAAACCAGCATATTATTGTAAGCAAAACAATGGCTCGCAATTACTCGGGTTACTCTTCCAAATAAGTTCATGTATCGAATAAATTGCATATCAAATTTTTTTGTTATAGCCATCTTTAAATTGTTTTTATTAAAGTCTCAATAATTTAGATGCTGCTCTTCTCCATATCTCTGGATTAGGACCCCAATAAGACTCTGAAGCAACCACATCCAATAATGTCTGTTGATATCTCCTTTCTTCAGTTAGTTTTCTTTGCATTGCTAAAACATATCTTTTAGTCATAAATGCCCAAGGATATTTTTCTGATAATGCTTTTATTTGCTGGTTTATTGTATCTCTCATCTTATTTTATTATCTTAAATATAGTTATCAATCTTTCTTTTCTTTCTTGCTCTTTTTTCCTTCTTTCTCTTCAGGCGTTAGTTTGCCTGTTATCTTGACAAGCAAGCCCGGAAGCCCTGTTCCAACAGGTATTGGCTGGTTTAGAATTATATTTTCTATAACAGAAGCTAATTCATCTTTTGTTGCTTTAAGTGTGGCATTTACAAAATGCTTTATTGGAGTTTCAAAGCTTGCTCGAGCAAGCACAGAGCTTTTCTGTGATATGATTCCCATTCTTGTGCTTCCTGCAACTTCTCCAATCAAACACATAGCGTCTGCAACAAGCTTCAAGTGTCTTATATCAATATCAAGTCCTTGAGCTTCGATTGTTTTTCTAAGCTCTCTGATTATTGATGCTCTTGCAGCTTCAATTCCAAGAACTTCATTAATCTCATGAATATCATTTGTCATTGTTTTTGTTTTGTCAACGCCTTTCATATCCAATATTTCTTTAAGGTTTGTTCCTGATGTAAGAATAACATAGTTATCGTCTCGTTTAACAACAAGTATCTGGCTTATTCCTTCTATGCCGGAAACAGGTATTGTTTTTATTTTTTCTTTTAATTTGTATAATTGCTTGAAATCAGCTTTAGGATCAGAAAACACAAGAGTATTGTCTTTTATTTTATTAGGATATCCTGCTTCTTTTAATTTTTCAGAAATATCACTTATTGAACAGTGAACAACTTTTAAAGATTCAAGGCTAAGCAGAGCATCAATTTTCTTTTCTGCAAAATTAATTTTTACTTTGTCAATAACCTCGCCAAATTTAGCTTCTTTAATTTTTTCAGCCATAATCCTTGCATGTTTTTCATCATCAAATTCTTTTTCAAGATGAATTTCCATCGTAGGAGTAGAAGGCATTTTTCTTGCATCAAAAATTTCGATAAGTCTTGGAAGACCTTGTGTAATCTGCATTTCTGAAACTCCTGCAAAATGGAATACATTCAAGGCCATCTGTGTTGAAGGCTCTCCAAATGATTGAGCAGTAATAATTCCAATAGCCTCGCCAGCAGCAATATTTTTATTTTTGTGCAGTGCTGAAACATCAAGCCCATCTTCGCCATACCGGAATTGTATAACACTTTCACTTGCATCTCTTACTGTGCCATCATAAGCTACTTTCATATCTTGAAGTGAATTTGCAAGTCTTCTGTATAAATAACCAGATTTCGGAGTTCTAAGTGCAGTATCCATAAGTGAATCTCGACCAGTAACTGCTCCAAAAAAGAATTCGTAAGGCTTTAACCCTTTCATGAATGGTGATTGAATAAATCCTTTTGATTTTGGCGATAAGTCATGTTCTTTAAAAAAAGAAAGTGTTCTGTTTGTATATCCTATTCCAATTCGCTTTCCCCATAAAGACTGCTGACCTACACAACAAGCCATCTGAGTAATATTCAAAATATTTCCGCCGCTTCCAGAAGTTATCATCGAGCTTAATGGATTTTCTTTTGGAAATTCTTGCTTGACTATTTGTCCGATTTTTGTTCTAACTTCATTTAATACCTGGATTATTTTAATTTCCCGTGTTTCTTCTTTTGTTTTTCCAGGAATAATTTCAAGTGTTCCTTTAGCATAAGATTCAATTATTTCATTAGTTTTATCTTCTGCTTCCTTAATTATCTTAGCAGTTATATCTTCAACTTTTTTATTTACTTTCAAATCATTTATAGAGATTGTAAATCCGTGTCTTGAAAGATATTTTGTTCCAAGCGCGAAAATTTTTCTGATAACTTCAAATGTTTTTTCTCTGCCGATTTTAGCATCCATTTCTCGGATTAATACTCCTGATTCAACTCCAACAAGCTTGTCATCTATAACTCCTGAAATAAGTTTTCCTTTCTTTATGCTGAAAATTTCATCAGAAGATTTTGATTTAAATGTAAAGTCAATTTCAGGAAGAACTTCTGAAACAATTTCTTTTCCATCAACATTTTTCTTAGCAAAAGAAGATTCGACTCCGGATTCATACAATAACTGCGAAGCGTCTGCTTTGCTCATTTCATTTAAGTTAAGCAAATAATTTCCAGTAGTTGCATCTGCAATGCATCCAATTAAGTTTGTATTATTTTTTGGAGACATTAAATTCTGATTAACATCAAGCAAAATTTCAGCTTCTGCTCTTGCCTCTTCTGTTTGAGGAACATGAATATTCATTTCATCTCCATCAAAATCAGCATTATATGGAAATGCAACAGCAGGATGAAGCCTGAATGTTCTGTATGGAAGAACTTTCACATGATGAGCCATAAGGCTTGCTTTGTGAAGTGAAGGGTGTCTGTTGAATAAAACAATATCTCCATCTCTTAAATGTCTTTCAACAACATATCCCGGTGTGAGCTCTTCAATAATCTCTTCTTTTAGTTCAGGAGTTATTTTCTTTCTTTTTCCATCTGGACGTATAACATAATTTGCTCCAGGATATCCTTCGTTCTTGATTATTTTCTTCAAGTATTCAATATTAAGTGTTGTAACACTTTCATTTACTGTAAGGGTTGTAGCAATTTCTTTTGGAACTCCGATTTCATTTATTTTCAAGCTAGGATCAGGAGAAATAACCGTACGTGAAGAAAAATTAACTCTTTTTCCTGCAAGATTGTGCCTGATTCTTCCTTCTTTTCCTTTTATTCTTTCTGTGATTGTTTTAAGTGGATGTCCGCTTCTGTGTCTTGCAGGAGGAACTCCAGAAATATTATTGTCATAGAAAGTTGTTACATGATACTGCAATAGATCCCATAAATCATCAATAATAACTTCAGGCGCTCCTGCATTTAAGTTTTCTCTTAATCTCTGGTCTGCTCGAATAATATCTCCAAGTTTGTGAGTTAAATCATCCTCGCTTCTTTCTCCAGATTCAAGAGTAATTGAAGGTCTTACAGTAACTGGTGGAACAAGTAAAACAGTCAGCACTCCCCATTCAGGCCTGAAAACTTCTGGATTTATTCCAACATGTTTTAAGTCTTCGCTAGGAATAGCAACAAGCATTTCTCTAAGTTCGTCTGGAAAAATTCTCTTTTTTCCTTTTTTGAATGTAAGTGGCTTTTCAAGTTTTATCTTGTCTTGAGGCTGTCCGCAATATGGGCATTTTTTTGCATCTTTTGCTTTTTTTATTCTTTCTTTAGGAGAATATTCTTTTATTTTTTCTTCAGGAAGCAAAAACTTTCCACAAGAATGACAGAATGCTCTTAAGCACATTTCCATAACAGGTATATATTTTATATGAAGAACAGGTCTGCTTAATTCAATTATTCCTGGGTGTCCAAGACATTCTTTTAATCTTCCACCGCAAGTACGGCATCTTACTCCAGGATCAATTGCTCCAAGTCTTAAGTCCATTAATCCGCCATCAACAGGATATCCGTCAATATCATAAAGTTCAGGCGTGACGATTCGAGCAGAAGCTATCTTTTTTATCTGTTCAGGATTCAGCAAGCTGAAAAATAATCCTCTGACTTGTTTTCTAACTGGTTTCATTTGCTTCTTTCCTTTCGAGCAAATGAAAGCTCAAAAATTTTTAATTTTTGTGGTTTTATCATTTTAGTTTTTAATATTTTTATTCGTGATAATATGCATCATAATTTATTTGTAATACTGAGCAAGATAGTCTTGATGGCATTACTCTTCTTGGTTCTCTAACATTAGCAATCATTGTTATATGTTGTCTTATCGGAACTCTTGCTTCTAATTCAACAGCAATATTTGTAACTGATTGTGAATATGTTTTGCATCTCCAGTTTTCTCTTGCAAGTTCTTCAGCACCAACTCGCCTTATCACTATCGAAGGAACTCCCATTGCTTCCATTACTTCTTGCTGT
>C687J35174_10003616_pt1 | contig 21130 bp, 29 predicted proteins | sample RifCSPhighO2_01_FD_35174 | JGI IMG/M metagenome (IMG submission 35174) | reverse complement strand
TTTATTTCTTTTGAATTGCTTAAGCAAATTGTGCAATGACCCAGATGATAAAATACAAAATCCCTACTATGAAGACAATCCAGGCTAAGACGCCAATCCATCCGAAGTTGCCCTTCATTTCAGTTGCACTTAAAGAGTTAGCAACGTCAATTAGTGAAGCACGTAATTAACTATCACTGGACACGCTTCAACGAAAGTCTTATTAATGAACAAACCTTCCATTAAAAAGGGGTGTAAAAGAGGATGCCTGCGCTTGCACAAGAACATCTGAAGAAAGAATCTGCTCAGACTGCAGAGCTTATAGAGATTAAGGAATTCAAGGCAAAAAATGGAAGTATCTTCTTAGGTGACTGTCTTAAGACAATGCAACAACTGCCAGAAAACAGTATCACTTTGGCATTCACATCACCACCTTATCTTAACGCAATAAACTATGAAGAGCATGTTGAAAAACTTCAAGGAAAGAAAGAACGATGGGAGCGTAAAGAAGTATCATATTCTGAGTATCGCGACTTTTTAGTCTACCGCTTCAAAGAACTCCTTCGTATCACCAAGCCAGGAGGATATAACGTAGTTAACATTGCGCCAGTCGGCTGGAACGGTACGCGCGTCGCTTTACCATTCCATTTTGTTAGCTGGATGGAGTCCATAGGCTGGAAGTTCTGCGAAGATATTATTTGGGAAAAACCAGTTGCAAAAGACAGAAGATCCGGAGTCTTACTACAGCACCCCTATCCTGGTTATTATTATCCGAGTCTTGTTTCTGAATACGTCTTTGTCTTCCAGAAACCCGCAGAAAAAGAAAAAACAGAAAACATTTACTGGCACAGGTCAAAAGAAGAAAAGGAAAGAAATCGCATTGACTTGAAAGACTACCAAGGCGAGATGAGTAAAAACGTTTGGAAAATACGTCAAGTAGCACCACAAGAAACCATTCATCCTTGCGCGTTTCCTGTTGAACTTGCTTCAAGAATAATCAAATTTTACTCATACAAAGATGATGTAGTAGTAGACATCTTTGCCGGAAGTGGACAAACATTGTTAGCCGCTGAAATGCAAGGTAGAAAGTTCATAGGAATGGACACGCAAAAAGAATATGTTGATTATGCTCTTGAAAAGATCAAGAAGGTGGAAGGGCAAAAGAAGCTCACTGATTAATATGAATGTTCTTGCAAGAATTGAAAACGTAGTATATGAATCTTTACTTTGTCGCGATCTCCCAATTGTTTCTTTGAAAGAGTTTGAAAATGGCAAAGCATTTGTCAATTCCTCTTTTGTAATTGATATTAAAGAAGGAAAAATTGCTGTAAGTCACTGGGTTTCTGCAAAAAGAACACGAAGTTACCCTTTCGCTCGTGTTTATGACACCATGAATTACAAAACCAGAGTCACAATCATACCTCTTGTAAAAGATGAAGGCAAAGATGGTGATCGAGATTATTTACAATGGGATACTGTTTCACTCATGAGTCTTCTTGGTGTACACGTAATCATTGCGTACTACAAAAAAGCCAAAAAATCAGAAGAATACAAAAATAAGATAACAGACCAGGAATTTGATTACAAATACCTCAAAGAGAAACTCCAAGAATTACTGAAATACAAATCTGGCGCGTTACACTGGAATCTGAAACAATTATCAGAAATCAACAAAATCTCAAAGAAATGCGAAAATGCGTATTACAAACAAATAAGCAAAAAATGTGGTGTAGAGCTTCATGGCATCGATAGTTTCAAAGAACGCATTAGGCAAATCACGGAAGACGTGGAAAAATTCAAGGAGTTTTCAAGAGAACTTGCAAAATCGGCACAGCACAGAGAATCGCTTACAACCCAACCAAAAGAACGAGTCGTAAATGAAAAAGGCACAATAACTATAACTAATTACTTGGGCGGGGCATACTATTTCACTGTTGATGAACTTGTTATTGACAAGAAAAAACTATTTTTGATCGAAAAGAAGCATTCTCGCGATTCAATTCCGAGCCTTGCGGATGTTCAGGATGGACTAATTAAGATGATTCTGTACTCTAATCTTGCACAAGCAACAGTTGATGGTATTGAATATCAAATCAAGCCAGTACTTGGACTTACTGCAGATCATTTCACAGGATTGTGCGGAAGCCTAACCGAATTGCAAGCTTGTGGAAAGCAGTTAAGCAAAAGTGATTTTGAGATGCTTTCTACATTATTCAAAGAGGCGGAGAAAAATGGATTTAAAGTATTTATTATGGATTCTTCCAAGAAAACACTCCAAGACAAGTTTTTAGATAAAATATCTTAAAACAATAAGTATTTTAAGACTCGTGATTCAATAAGCGTTATGTTAACACTTTCAAAATCCAAGTACGTTTTGGGCCTTCAATGTCCTAAACTTTTGTGGTGTTTGTTTAATGCTCCGGAACTTATTCCACCAATAGATGAAAGCACGCAAGCTATTTTTGATCAAGGTCGTGAAGTTGGCAATTTTGCTGAAACTCGAAGACACCGCATCATCCCAATCAGTTCAACTTTTGTGAAGATGACATCAAAAGCATCTTTGGATTGTACGAACCAGAATTAAGTATCCTGCGTGTCTGGAATCCTAATTCTCAAAGAAATCCTATTTACCCTGATTATTTGGACTCGTTGAAAGACCATGAGAGTTGGGTTGTTCTTGCTTCAATACTCTCTCAACCAACTTGCACTCCCAAAATTATACACCACGTTATCGAACGAAAAGGGTTTAGCAAAGGTTACGAATACCTCTTAGAAATAATCACGAGAAACCCAAATACTGAATTGAGAACACTTGACTTAATCATGAACGACACTCTTGTTGAGCCACGCGTAATATTGTTTGAGTATGACTTTGACGTCGTGTTTTGTCCAGAAAGAGTATTCGCCATTTTCGTACGTGTTGACGAGCCGTTTCAAGTCAAGCTCAGTTGCCTTTTCATACGGCTTGCCGATTTTATGAATGAACGTAAAGAAATCTTCACAGGCAAATGAGAAAATGAAAAAGTCAGCACCAAAATTCAGCCTGCTCTGGTTCATATTCTGGACAATACTCTTCGGAATAGGCGGACTTGTTTACATCGTATGGGTGTACTTCAAACAGCAAGAGGCAAAATGAAAAAATTCTTTGCTTTGATATTCTTATGCTTCTTTCTTATTTCCTGTTTACAGCCAACACCAGTCCCGCTTGAATCCACTGAGCCAAGTATGCAAGAAGACGCGGAAACGCCAACATCTGAACAAACATTAGAACCAGAAACTGGCAAGGCGAAAATGACTCCTGAAGAACTTCGTGATTTGTTGGAGTCAGGTTATTTCAAAGATGAATCCAACAAGCCAAAACCAACAGAAGTAATACAATCAGATGAGACTGATTTTGTTGAAGTACCAAAGTCAGAGCCCACTACAGGAGCTTCGTTATTGAGCAAGTGCATTCAAATCTGCATAAAAAACGGTGAAGTAGATGGAGCAGACAAAAAAACAATGGAATTCTTGCCTTCTGCTTGTAGTGCTGCTTGTGGAAACATTGCGATGTACGGTGGTGAAGAACGGCTTTTGACAGTAATTAAACATTACGAAGAGTCCATCAAGTTTCACCAGAATTTTAACGCAGGGCTCTACGATAAAGATATAGAACAATGCAAGACGTGGAAAACAGAAGCGATAACTGCAAAGAACGAGCACTGGCACTTCCAAAGCAATTATGCTGAAGCTCATCAAACAAAAATCGATGACAACACGCTAAGGGTGTGCGAACAAAGCGTTAAAGACTGGGTTTTAGAACAAAAACAAGAAAAGCCTCTTGGAATAGAGTTTAAAGAAGAGGCAGATTCTATAAAGGATAAAGAGCGTAAAGTCACTGATGAATGTTATCCCACTATGTATGAATATAAACGATTGGTATTCACGAAAAGAAATGAGTTAGACCAGCACAATCTTGAGAAGGAGTCTATTAGCGATTGTTTGCTAAGAGTCATTCATCCTGAATTTTACGACTACATCGAAGGCTTGAAGAAAGGCATCCCTAACTGGCAATAAAGACCGATACCAAAAGCCTGCCCAAACTGCAACAGCAGAATATGGGACAAACCAAAATAAAAAACACTGGCACTGCTACATTTTCTTCGGACGCCGGGACCGAGTAGTGCATACTCCTGTGATTTCTAATATGTGTAGAAGTAGCGAAGTATAAAAGAATTACGAAAGAATGACAATGCATCAAGTTCACTTTACAATTCCCAGTCTTAGAAGTCGGGCACGAATGGCACTTGGTTGTCTTCCCATTACTTGTGCTATTTCTTTTATTGGTTTATTTTCAAGGAACAACTCTTTTAATCTGTTCTCTAATTCGTCATCCCAAGGCTCATGAGCGCTAGGATGAGCCGTGTGTATTTTCTGAAGGCGTGTCAGGGTTTTCGGAGCATCTAAGTCTATGTTTCCGTTCTTTTTAATCTGATTAACCTGCACCCCATTAGGCACAGTAAGCCAACGAGTAATCAACGCTTCATATTCGGTGAGCCGACAACCTTGTCCCTCACTTGAAGGATTTTGAATCCCAAAATCTTGAGCAAGCCAATCAGTGAAAGTCAAAACATGAAGTTTTTCAGACGCATTATAAATATAAAACCAGACATTAATTCGAGAGTTTTTTAATTTCTCCTTATCAGGCACTGATATGGACTTAACTTTATCAATTATCTCGAACTTGGAATTTATCACAACCATTTGGGAATGTTTATACTTGTTTAAAAGTTTGAAATCTTTTTCATTAAGGTCGCCATTCCACCTATATCTGACTTCTACCACTCTTCGCTTACCACTTTTATGAATAATAACAAAATCAGGCAAAGTTTTAAGGAAATCAGCATTATCACCCAAGTCTGTAAAACTGAAGTCATCTTTAAATGCTTTTGTGAAATATTCCATTTGGGTTGTTGGAATAGTCATATATTCCTTTCCTAAATGGCATACAAGAAAGCCCATATCCCTGAAAGCATGTTCAATTAAAACTTCTGCAATCTTCCCTTTCACCATACGTTCAGTAACATCAACAGTCATAGTCCTCAATAAACCAAGCTCATATAAAAGTCTTGTTAAGAAAAGAAGTGTTTAGCTGCAAGAGGTGCCGAGCGACACATTTGTCGTCAATGACACCATTAAATTCATTATTGAATTGTGAAAATTTGTCTAGACGTGAGCTAAACACGTACATAAAGAACAAAACTTATTAAATAACATGTGAATATCTTATCATAATACAGTTTATAAAGGAATTTATCAAGAGAAAGAAAAAAGAACCTATTGGCCAATCTCAAAAAAGAGGAGTTGAGATATTAACTATTTGAGGAAATTTAATGGAAGACAAAACTGAATTGAACGATTTTGAAAGAAGAATAATCGAGCAAGTAGAACATGCAAATGCAAACGACATTGATTTTTCAGATTGTACTCCGCTGAACGTTGCTCGGACGGTATTCGGATTTAATGGTTTCAAGGAAAATGGACAAGAAAAAATAATCGAGTTCGTTCTACATAAAAAAGGAGACGTTTTAGGAATTATACCAACAGGCGGCGGGAAATCTGCTTGTTTTCAAATACCTGCATTAATTCAGAAAAACATGACTGTGGTAATTAGTCCATTAATCGCTTTGATGAAAGATCAAGTGGAAAGTTTAGTTAGGAAGGGAATTCATTCCTCCTTTTTTATTAATTCTTCAATAAATGAAGAGGTTAAAGAAAAGATAATTTCTTTAATTATGCAAAATAAAGTAAAATTACTATATATTGCTCCGGAATCTTTACAATCAGAAAGAATTCAAAATATTTTATCAAAAGTTAAAATAGATTTAGTGGTTGTTGATGAAGCACACTGCATATCGACTTGGGGACATAACTTTAGACCTGATTATCTAAAATTAGCAGAGATAATAGAAACACTCGGTTCTCCGCCAGTATTAGCATTGACTGCGACAGCCACAAAAAAAGTCATTATTGATATTAATATACAATTAAAGAGGGAGTTTAAGACGTTTAAGGCAAGTTTTGATAGGCCTTTATTGTACATGGTTGTTCAGGATGTTCCCGATAATATTGATAAAGAAATCTTTTTCCTAAACTTAATTAAAAAACTAACTGGACCAACAATAGTATTTGCCCGAACAAGAGAATTAACTGAAAACCTTTCAATTCTATTAAACCAGAATAACATAAGAAGTATTTTCTATCATGCGGGACTAAATTCTGAAGAAAGGCAAAAACGACAAAACTCATTCATGGATGGCGAATGCAATATTATCATTGCAACAATTGCGTTTGGCATGGGTATTGATAAGAAAGACATAAGAAACATCATCCATTACAATATGCCTCAATCTGTTGAAGGATATTATCAAGAAATAGGGAGAGCGGGGAGAGATGGAGATAAGTCAAATTGTATTTTACTTTTTACCGAAGGAGATATTCATAGAATGAAAGCGTTAATTTCTACAGATTGGCCTAACAAAGAGAAAATCGAGGACTTAATTAACCATTTAAAAAACAAAACAACTAATTTAATATTTGCTAATGCGAAAGGATTAGAATATGAAACGGACATAAAGGAAATTCCCGTACGTTTGATTTTACACAGATTAGAAGAAGCAGAAGCAATAAAGAAATATTCCAGTGTGCTTCATAATTTTAAAGTAAAATTTAATAAAAAGCATCTTGAAATTATTGCTTTATCAGATAAAAGGTATGTTGATGATATTAAGAAAATATTATCTTCTGAATATTTTAAAAGCGTAAGATCAATTATTAATCTTGAGATGTTAGTTGATGAAACAAAAATGAATTACTTTAAAGTTCTAGAAATTTTTAGGTATTTGGCTGGTCAGAATTACATAGATATAACAAAAGAACAACATAAAGATTTAATTTTTATTAAAAAAGAACTAAATTCATTTGATATTGCGCCTCTTGTAACTCTTTTTCAAGATATATTAAATAAAAACTACCAAAAAATTGATGATCTTGTCATATGTCTAACATCTCAAAATTGTATTCGTAGAAGTGTTTTAGAATATTTTGATGAACCAAACTTAAAAACGAAATGTGACATGTGTTCTAATTGTGTTGCATTAGAAATGTTAAATACTATACCTATGAAGATAAATGAGAATTATGCCACGGATGAAGAGATAACTGCATTATCAAGTCTTAAAATAGATATAAATAGTGACGAATTTCATATTATCTTACTAAAATCAGTGGGAATTGATAAGTGCATCCCTAAAAAAGATTTCGCTAAAGTACTAAATGGTACTTTACACAGATTATCTGCAAAGTGGAAATTTGAATTATGCTCTTATAATATATTAAAAGAAGAAGAATCGAAGATTGGAGATACTGTAAACAAATTAGTATCTGATGAATTAATGGAAATTACTCCTGATGGTGAATTAAGAATTACAAAAAAGGGAATAACTACCCTTTTAAAATGAAAGTCATTATTAATAATTCACAAACTCGTAGCATTTATAAATAAAAAATCCGAATTCTTAACAGCCGACACTTAACATCCACAGGTTGAACAATACGTTAAGAAAAGAGGTATTTGCTGAACACTACATTTCGTGAACATTCGCTATTAAGAAAACCACACTATGTTTTTAACAAAGCTCTTGCGGTCACAAGTGGACGACACAAGCCGACAAGCTCCCTAAAGTATGTTCAAACCTCAAATGTAAAAGCCCATACTGGGACTCCAAGAGAAAAGAAAGGAAAATCTAAAAGAATCCCTAAGTTTGTTACGTTTGGTTATACAGCCTCTGACGGGAATTGCACCCGCGACCTCCACCTTTTTGTTGACGTTTTGTTCTTGATACCAAGGTGGCGCAATGGCTACTATGCTACAGAGGCAATGGTGTTGTGTGGTTTGGTCGTGGTTTTTAAAGGTTTGTTTGGGGAGCGTGAATGAAAGCCGAAAAATATAAATATGTGTATACATATGTAGACTCCATGGGAACAAAAACAATTGCGATCATGGATGATGTGTATGCTCTTTTGAAAGCGCTTAAAGCGCCTCATGAAAGCTTTTCAGATGCATTAAGAAGGCTTGCGAAAACAAAAGGAGATATTGTGGCTCTTGCGGGAAGCTGGGGAGATATTTCAGATAAAGACGCGGAAAAGATAAAAAGCGCACTTATCCGTATGCGCAAAGGAACTCGCATTGACGAGTTGCGGAAACGTTTATGATCCTTGACACAACAATATTGATTGATTTCTTACGCGGAGAGGAACGCGCAATTCGTTTTGTTGCAGATCATTCCCCTCTATGGACAACTGAAGTGAACGTCTTTGAATTGTTTGTAGGCGCTTACCTTGGAGGAGTTGTGCAGAAGAAAAAAGATAACGCTGGTGCATTGATTGAGCGATTGATTGTTCTGCCTCTTGATCGCAAAGCATCAATAAAGGCTGCCGAACTTGCAAGTGAGCTGATTAAAAAAGGTCTTACAGTTGAGACTGCAGATAATTTGATTGCGGGAATTGCATTGACAAATGGAATAACAGAAATAGTGACTGCAAACAAATCACATTTTGAGCGATTCGATGAGTTGAAAGTCATTTCTTATTGACTTCCACGTCCCCGTTGTCCTTCAGCCAGTTCCTGGACGTCAGCAAGGGTATTAATATCATTGATTCCGCGGTCTTCTCGCATGCGTACCAGTCGTGGAAAGCGTAATGCATATCCGGAGGAGTAAGTCGGGGATTTCTGGATTTCTTCATAATTTACTTCAATCACAATCTTGGGTTTGACCTTGACTTCGCGCCCTTTTTCTTCGGTGATGTCCGGCAAAAGCAGTTTGGTCAGTTGTCCAAAGCTAAGTCCTTCTTCCTCTTTTTCTTTAATTCCTGTTCCCACCCGTCCTATCTCAACAATTTCGTCGTCTTCATTACGCACGCCAATCATGAACGAAGCAAGCCATTTTCCCCGTTTACCCTCGCCCCATTCTGCGCCCGTAATAACAACCTCAAGTGTATCCATTGTCGGCTTGACTTTGACTCCGAATCCTACGCGAGAGCCAGGTTTGTAGACGCTATGCAAATTTTTGAGCATGATTCCTTCGTTTCCGGAAAGCAAAGATTTTTTGTAGAAAGCATCTGCTTCTGCTTCACTTTTCACCAATATTTTCTCTGACAATTTGAACGCAAGAGGAAGGGAATCAACAATGTTCTCCAAGATTTCGCGCCGTTCCTCGAACGGTGTTTTCAGAAGGCTCTTTCCATCGTAATTGATGATGTCGAAGACGTTCACCTCAACAGGGAACTTTTCCGCAAGTTCATGGATGTCGTATTTGCGCTTGATGCGCTGGCTGATGCTTTGGAACGCAAGGTATTTTTTAGTTTTTTTGTCGATACCTGCGACTTCCGAGTCCATGATGAACCTTCCTGCACCGACATGTTTTTTCACCATCTCAACCACATCAGGGAACTGTTCAGTCACATTCTCAAGCCTGCGTGTGAACAGCGTTATCTTTCCGTTTGTTTTGTGAATCTGCAGTCGAAAACCATCGTACTTGTATTCTGCCGCAGCAGGTGTTCCGACAGTTTCGAGTCCTTCTGCAATGGTCTTTGCCTTTTGGAAGAGCATGACTTTGACAGGTTTTCCTGGCTTGACTTCGACATGTTCAAGTCCTTTGGCTCCTTTTTCGCGCAAGAGCTCGAACACCTCGGCGAAGTCGTTTGTCGCGTCGAACGCTTCTTGAACAAGTGTGCTGTAGTTCTCGTACACTTCGCGGTCAGGTATGGTGACTTCTTTTTCTTTCTCATCGTAAGTGATTCCTGCTTCTTTGCCGAAGAATGCCCAGATTAAAGCATCACGGATGGTTCCGTCTCCAAGCCCGACGCGCAGTTCGCCAAGCACAGTGCGCACGATATATTTTGCTTCGATTGGTTTTGCGCTAGTCAGTAATTCTGCGACCAGTTGGACTTTGCGCTCGACGCTTCCTGACCCTTCGAGTTCTGCTATTTTGTGGAGGTTGTCAAACACTTTTTTGACCGTGAGCGCGCTTGAGAATAGCGATGATTGACTTTTTTTCTGCATAAGTTTTTCAGCTGTTTTTCCTAAGTCTCCTGTTTCTTTCCACAGACCACCCAATTTTTCTGTTGATGCTCCGCTCGCCAAGGCGATTGCTTTCACGACCAGTTTATTTGCCATTCCAAGTTCGCGCTGGTCCCAATTGGGAAACACTCTTCCCTGAACTAAAATAATGACTGCTGGGTCGTCTGCAGTTTTCAAAAATTGTGCGACCAAGTGGGTCTTTTCAAGCCGCTTGGTGGTATTTTCCAGCGTTTGGTAGACGTCAGCGAGCTTTTCGTACTTCATGGTGAATTGAAGAGAAAGAGGGTATTTATGGGTTGTGGATTATGACCTGCGGTACCCAAGGTACCATTCATGACAGCAGTGCATCACGTCAAATTTTGTTCCGTTGTACGAGAATTGTGCTCTGTCACGAAGCCAACTTGCACCTAAGTATAAGTGTTTAACATCTTTGGCGCCAAGTGATGCAATTGCTAATTCTAGTAAGTTAGGGTAGTTGTCGGGCCAAATGCCTATATCAATATCTTTGTAGTCTGAAGTCACAAGGGCGCTTCCCGAGAGTCTAATAGTGAGTTCTGGTCGTGTTAGCTTGTCAAGTACATCTTTGAGGTTTTGAGCGTCCTTTGGTTTGATGTGTGGGAATTGCTCGCACACTTCTTTTGCAGGGTCATATACTTGCACTGTCATGTTTTAACGTTTAATCCGAATTGTTTTTAATGATTGTTGTGAAGAAGAATATAATCAATTTTTGCTTGCGCTCGCAGTTGAATAATTAGTGGTAACGCTGCCATGCCTCTCTTTCGCGATTTCTGCAAGTGCTTTGTAGTCTGCGTTGCCCGGCTCGCATTTGAGCAAATCGCCATAGTACTGCATGAGTGTTCCTTCCACGTCATATTCTGCTGCCAGATGGTCATCAAAGTTTCTGCCTTTTTGGCTCAAGTGTACGTTCTCATGGTCGAACACGTATCGTCGCGCAACGTTTTGTGAGACTCCGTAGAATCGCGCGAGTCCTTCCACGCGGCTTTCAAAGCTGTTGCTTCCGATCAAGATTGCTTTGTCGCCGTCCCTGGCGACTGCGGCAATTGCCCGTTCAAGGTTGCTGGTTCCAACCGATTCAAGTCGGTAGAACTCTCGTCCTTGTCCGTGAAGATAATTGGTGAGTTGTTTTCCTTCACTGTTAAAGTATGTTCTGGCATAATCTGCAAAACTGCTGTCGCGTCCAAGCCCGATCCGTGCCTTATGATAAGGGACGGGTTCGTCGACTACAGGAATGTTTTTCTTGAGCTGTCCAATGAGGTCGTGGCACTCGCACGTACAGGCAGAGCTTCCTGCAAGTTCTTTTCTGTTTTGGAGTATTTGTTGTTTGACTGTAGAACCACTCGAATACATTGAATGGGTCCGTTCAGTAGGAGCATGTGCGGGGCCACAGAGCATACAATTTGCTCCAGATATTCCTGTTCTCGAATTCCCTGCATAGGATGTTAAAGTCATAATTGGAGAGAAAAGACGTGTAAAAATAAAAAGTTTTGTGACAGAAAAGTCATTGCAGGAGTTTAGGCGTCCTGTTGTGAATTACAAAAATCGCAGGGTTCCTGTCCAAGTCTTCTGGTGCGTTATTTTGAGCACAAAATGGGAAAACTGAAAAAACCATTTATTGACAAAGTACTCGCGGAATTCAATGTGAAACCAGAAGAAGTTTTGTTTGTTGACGATTTCCCCGGGAATGTTGAAAAAGCGAAATTGTTTGGAATGAACGCAATACAATTTACTGAACTGAACGAACTCAAACAGTATCTGAAACTAAGCTAAGCTTTTATACTTTCAACTTCTACGAATGACTATGACTAGCACCTGTGTTTTTTGTGTCATTGAGCCATATCAATAGCTCAAATTTGATTGAGTGCACGCCGGTGTGTTCACTTCAAAAAATCTGATTTATGCTCGTAGAGCCATCGATAGCACACGTCGAGCTGCGGGTGAATCTTCTCGCCGTTTGTTACCAGTTTGAATGCGTCATCTAAATCTATGAATTCTCCGCTGGCAACCTCACCATCCGCGAAATTGAATCCATCTTCTGCGAAAGCAACAAAGAGTTCTATGAATCTTTTGTGCCCATCTGAAGTAAAGAGCAGAGAATTCATTTTGTGGACTGGAACTTTTAACCCGAGTTCTTCACCCATTTCGCGTTTGGCTGCATCTTCGTATGATTCTCTTGATTTGACATGTCCTCCTGCGCTTGTGCAGTAGTAGCCTGGAAGGAATGATTTTGTTTCTGCACGTTTCTGGAAATAAACTTGCTTTGTTTTTGGATGTATTACAAAAACGTGCACGATGCGATGATTAAGTTTTTTCACGTAAATTTCCTCCTGTGTTGTTTTTCCAGTCACTTCGTTTTTGTCGTTAACGATGTCCATATATTCGCCCATTTTTTCCCTCCCTCAACTCTTTTATCAGTATCTCTTTTAAGGTGTCTTCTATCTTCTCTTGCGCGAACATCAAGTCATAAGTATTATCAACCACGTATCTGTTAGGCAATATGGGCATTTGCATTATCTCCTTTTCATATCTCTGCTTTCTATTCCAGAGTTTCTGAAAGGAACTGTCCTGACGATCGACACGTTCCTTTGAAGCAGCATATGCTCGTTCGTGCCATACTATATCATCAACCGATATAAAGATGTGTGCCTTAATATCAAAGAAGTCTTGAACAACAGGCAGTTGTTCACCCTTGCAAAAAAGCAAGGAGCTTGGTTTTAAAGTCAGGCACGATTCAAAAAAGTAACCACTTCGGCAGTACTGGCTTGATTAAGAGCAACAAGTAGGGTGCTGCGACAACAAGTGCTCCAACAAGGATGCTGTGGAACCACGTTTCTCCGCCGCCACTTATTCCTGTTGCAGTTTTTGCCTTGCTGACTGCATGGATTTTTATTGCAGCCAATAGCCCAACAGCAATTTGCAACCCGATTGCGTTTCCAAGTACAGGAATTTTAGCAAGAAAGGGAAGAAGTGAAAGTACATATGCTGCGTTTATTGAACAAAATACAAAGAGTATTGAAAGCAGAATTGCGTGGACCGTGTGACCAGCACGATGAATGGGAAGCGTGACATCGCGATGGATAACTATTGTTTCATAAATTCCAATGATTAATCCAAATAACAATGCAGGACCTATTGAAAGTTCCACGTGTTCACCTCTTTTCAAAAACAAGAAACACCGTACCATTTAAAACTTTGTAAAGTATTGTCGTAAAGTCCGGCGCAATGTTTATATAGAACGCGCACGCTACTTGCTGCTAATGAAAAGGGGCAAAGCTACACGTGATGTACATCATGCAAACAAAGAGTTTGAAGAGGCAGTAAAATTTCTTTACAAATCAACTGAAGACTACTTGCACGCAGCACTCGAACTTGCAAAACTTCAAGGCAGTAAGAAGTTACGAAAAGTGAAACCTCACATATTGCAAATTGCAAAACAAGCAGATGAACTCTACAAAACGCACGTGAGGAAGAAATAAAATGGGACTGCTTAGCATATTTAGTAAAAAGGTGAATAATTTTGAGCAGTACACTGCAGACTTGGAGCGATTAAAGCAAGAAGAAAGTGAAACCGAAGTTGAAGAGGAGAAAGTTGTCCAGAGCGAGGGCCAGATATTACAACAGATCTATCAATTAACTGACAAAAAGGCAAAAATTGTTGGAAGCCAGGGAGCGTATTTCAAAGCCACTTCGGCAACAATCGATGCGATGAAAAACCTTTCTCTTGGTTTTGGAAATGCATTTCGCGCCATCGGTTTCAAACCCAAAATGGCTCTTTTCAGACTTGGCGCTGCAAAACAAGTTCTATTTGGAGGCAGCAGCCAAGACGCAATGGCTATTGCTGACGCAAATATTGCGGAAATGGGGAAAAAAGTCGACCAAATGAATATGGCGTTGAGACTTGAAAAAGCACAAAGCAATCCTGTTTTTCAAATCTGCATTGACAAAATAGGAATTGTTAATCAGCAAAAACAGCTCCTGAAGACCTTGACTGCATATCTTAACAGCGAAAAAAAGAAAATTGAACAGGAGGCACAGAAAGCCGAGAAAATTGTTGAAGAACTCCAAGAGGAATTTGATAACATTCGCATGGATGTCGAGATAATCAAAGCAAAACGCAAAACCGCGCAGGACAGACTCTACAAGCGGGCAGCGTGATTTTTTGTCGAAAACTTTATAAATGCACTATTGAGTGTTACCACTTATGAGTTTAGTACCTGACTATCGAAAGGAATACGAAATACCTGACTACCAAAAACAGTACGAAGGAATTCTCCATAGAGTAGATAGTAATCCGCTTCCAAAAGCAGCGTTTGAAAAAATTCTTTCACTTCACCAGGACAGCCCATTCAAGCCAGTGCCTGCGATAATCGATGCGCAAAGTCAGCAAGTAATCGGTAAACTAGAGCAGGATTTACTCGCGTTGCGCCGAGTAGCAGAAGATGGAAGAGCTGACCCTTGGGCTGCGTACTGCGCCGAATGGAGTGCACAGGGAAAAGCGTTCTACGCCTGCAAGCTTGATGAAACAATCGCACAGCCTGAAGACATCATCAAAACATATATCGCGTATGGAAGGTTGAACGCGTCATATGGTTGGAGACTTGGTGGGAGCACACAAAAAGTTAGACGACAGCAACGATTCAAAGGATGGCCGCGATTGCAAGCACTCGCAAACGCATTTATGATAGGATTTGACTCTAAAATAGATGATGATTGGGTTAAGCTATCGGTTTATGCGAAAGAAAGATTCCCTGAAGTTAACCCTAAGCACAAGAAATACGATTCTATTTCAAAACATGCTTAACTTTTCGTGTTGACCTTGCGGAATCAATCCATTTGCAAAACTTCTCAATTTGGCGATACAGTTTTTTGTGCTCTGAGGAAAGCTCCCGCATACTTTCTTTTGCCAACTGTTCAAACCCTTTTGGCAGTTTCTCAGGTAATTCATCAAATGACCTGACGATTTTGTCAGAATACGTTTGAAAAAACGGATTTATCCACACTTTGCCGTTTCTTGGTTCGTGCGCGTGAAGACGTAAAGGGAGAACGGTGAGCACTGCTTTTCCAGCCTCTTTGGCACAGGTCATCAGAACAATCGTTTCGCGGTCTAATTCCTGCTCTGCATTGACAACGACCACATCAGCCTGGCGGATTAAGTCTACTTCATGAGCCACTGTGTCTTTTGCTCGATCATTTTTTACAAGTAATTGAACATCATGCCGTTTTGCAATAAGTTGCTCTTTTTCTTCACGCCAAGAACCTTCAGGTCCAATCAGTCGTACTTTTAGTTTTTTCTTCGCCATTGTAATCAAGTGTAGTTATTTTTTCTGTACTTTCCAGCTGCAAAAGGTGGGGAGTTTTGAATATATTTTGTATCTTACTAGGTCAATTTTCTTTGCGTTTGGAGTGGCTTTAGCGTCAACGTAGTCAAGAATTTCGAACTTGTTTTTGATAATTGTTCCTATGACTGTTTGCAAAGTTCTGTGAACTTTGATGACTGGTTGTCCGCTCCAGTTTTCGTACCTAGTGCCTTCTTTGAAGTAATCTCCAAACACCCTTCCTTTATCACGAGAATGACCAAGGAGCCGATATTCTTTTCCCGCAATCTTTACTTTTTCGCGTATGGAAAAGAGTGGATTTGGCATTCAACGATGTTTTCATGCAACGATGGAAATCTACAAGGACGAACACGGCATTAACTTTCCAGCAAGCATAAGACCATTTGATGTTTCAGTCATTGTAATGAATCCAGAAGATGATAATCAAATGAGAAAGGGAGTTCGTTGTTATGACGCATTAATTGGTACTGGAAAGAAAACAGTGCTAGATGATCGTCATGGAAAAACACTAAAAGAAAAAGTAGAACTTTCTGACTTTTATGGAATTCCAGTAAAATTAGTGATCGGCAGAAAAGAAGCACAAACTGATTCTGTTACGATTAAACAAAGAGAAAATGAAGAAGGAAAACTAGTTACTTTTGAACCACAAATAGTGGAGGCATATCTCAATGGATAATTGTCTTTTCTGCGGAATTGCAGATAAAAAAATTCCAGGTTACGTGATTTACGAAGACGATAAACATATTGCCGTTCTTGATATTTATCCTGCCGTCAGAGGGCAGTCGTTAGTATTACCCAAGAAACATTTTGGAAGTTATGTTTTTGAAATGGGAAAAGATGATTATCTTGCATTGATGATTGCTTCTAGAAACGTGGCCAAGTTAATCGATGAAAAACTGGGGGCTTTAAGGACGTGCATGGTTATGGAAGGAATGGAAGTAGATCACGCCCATATTAAGTTGTATCCAATTCACGAAGTCCTCACAAACATCGCTCCTGAAACAATTGACTTGAACAAGTATCCGGGATACATTAGCACAAAACACGGAGAGCGAATGAGCAATTCTGACTTGGAAATAATACTCGCAAGATTTAAATAAGTACTAGTAACCCTCTTTCATATGATAAAACCCAAAAAAATATCTCGCGGAGACACGATTGCTCTACTCGCGCCTTCAGGTGGACTTGGTGGACTTTTTCCTCACAGAGTGGATAGTGCGAAAAGAGCGTTGGAAAAACTTGGTTTTAAGGTTAAAGAGTTTCCGACTGCTCGAAAGTTTCAAGATGGCAAGGCAGGAACTCCTGATGAGCGTATAAAAGACTTGCATGATGCATTCAGCGATCCGTCAATTAAGGCAATTATGTGCACTATTGGGGGCTTGTGCTCAAACGAGATAATTGGCAGGCTTGATTATGAGTTAATAAAAAAGAACCCAAAAATGTTTTGCGGGTACTCTGATATTAGTATCTTGCATCACGCAATTGCCAGAAGAACAGGGCTTGTTACGTTTTACGGTCCTGCAGCAATGACTCAATTTGGCGAGTTTCCAGAACCTTTACCGTATACTGTTGAACATTTTCTGAAAGCAACGACTTCAACAAAACCAGTTGGTACGATTAAGCCTTCTGAAAAGTGGACTGATGAAACTAGTTTGGACTGGTCAAAAAAGCTTGACTTGACAAGGCCACGCAATCTTTACGAAAATGAAGGGCACATTTGGTTAAAGGAAGGAAAAGCAACAGCGCCAATTATTGGAGGTTGTCTAAGTTCAATCATGCAACTTAAAGGAACGCCTTACGATTTTGACTCTACTGGAAAGATTTTATTCGTTGAAACCTGCGAAGGTCAAGATTTCACCAAAGGAGAGCCTTTAGGCTATGCTGATGCTCACATTATGGACTTACGCAATGCAGGAGTGTTTGATAAAATTAAAGGACTTGTTGTAGGAAGACCTTTTGGCTACTCTGCAGAAGATCGCAAGAAATTCGTGGACATCATTGCCAAACATGTTGCAAGTTACAATTTCCCTGTTCTGGTAAACGTAAATGTCGGTCATGCTGACCCTATCATCACAATTCCACTCGGTGTAACCGTAACGCTAGACTCAGCTCAAAACAGGTTTTCAATTGATGAAAGCGGCGTTTCAGAATAATTTATTGAATATTCTTAATAATCAATGGCAAGGTATGGACATGAATTTTGGAAGGCTACAAGGATACGTTCCTATGGAGAAGAATATTGTGTATTTCAGAAGAGGTAATGATGAACTTTCTCTTAACATTACTAATGCTTGTCCAAATGCTTGTGTATTTTGTATTAGAGACTATGACCTGGGATGGGGTGTTTCGAATCTTTATATGGATCGCGATCCCGATATAAAAGAAATACTGGGTGCGTTTGATCAAGAAGCACAATGGATTTCGGAAGAAGGAACATCTATAAAACGAGTAAAAATATGCGGTTACGGTGAACCAATACTGCGATTTAATGATCTCGCGTCCATCGTAACACACGTTAAGAAAAAATGTCCCAAGACAACAATACAATTAACAACAACAAGGTGGCCTTATTTTAGATTCATCTCTCAAGATACAGCACCCCTGCGAGAGCTTAAAGCAGCAGGTCTTGATATTATCTATCTTAGTTTGCACGCTCTTGATGAAGAACAATACAAAAGACTTGTAAGGCCAGGTATAACAACGTATGATACAAATGCATTTTCTGATAGCTTAAGATTTGCTAGGGCAACTCGTGAAGCAGGATTTCAGTTAAAATTAGGGTTTATCAGAGTGGGCGCAGTAGATGAGTTGGGAATTAAAGCACTTGCGGCTGAATTGGATGCTGAATATGAATTGCGGGAGTTTGAAAAATAATGATAAACTCACTACAAGAAAAGTTCACTAAGGCAAGAAGAACTCTTTTCGCCAGAATTTTTGAAACAGCAAATTTAGACCGCATTCATCCTGTGAATTCCTTTGAAAAGATAGAATTAGTAACGAGAGATATGACTGCGAAGCTTGGCATTCCTCTAACTGAAGAAGAAGATACTTTGGCTAGGCAAAGAACAAATTCACTTACAACCATATCACCCAGATACGACGTTATATTTTTCATATCTGGGAACCCCACTCATTATGGCCATATTTTCACCGCTGAAGAGTCCGCACACCAGACAAATTCAATAGTTCATTTATTTGTGACTAAAGGTCATTATAAAAAAAGAGGTTTACCTGAACATAGTGATAGACTGAACTTGGCAATGAGACTGGCCACGGGTTCAATGAACGTTTCTGTTGAGAATCACGAGTTTGAAGGTGAACGAATTGCGGGCCTGGAATATTATTCATCAAAATTTAGAAATTTTGCTCAATTGATAGGGTCTGATGTTTTAGGAAGGTATTCTCAAGAAGATAGAGGCGTTTTTGCTTACCCGTACATATTATTTGTAAGATCTCCCGATGACCTTGAGACTTACCCTGATATTGTGAGAAGATTTGTGCACTTAGAAATTGTGAGGAGTGACATAAGGCCTATTAGCAGCACATCAATAAGAAAAAGGCTTATTTCTGACAAAATCTATCCACCACTTTTAAGACAACACGTTATGCCTTATTTGGAAGCAGGCGTTCAGTAATGGATCGCGCGCAGCTTCCTTTTCGTTCGAACACTGAAGGCTACCTCCTTGATAGTGTTGGAAATGTTCTTGCGCAGGTGCAAGATGGTATTCTTGTTTTTCCAGGAGGTGGCGTGGAAAAGGACGAAGCTATCCTTGATGTAATTACAAGGGAGACTTTTGAGGAAACAGGCGTTGTTATTGAACACGTTCGCTTGCTTNGAACAATACGTTTTGTTTGGAGTGAGTCTTGGGCAAGAACAGAAAAGCAAAAATTGCGTTTTGAACAGTTTNAGGGTGAAGAAATGCACTTTTTCACCGGGCGAATAAAAGAGTTTAGAGAGCCAATTGGTGAAGACAAGTGGATTGGTGAGTTATTAATGCCTGTGAGCAAGGCCATTGAGTTTCTTGAGTCTCAAAAGCCATTCAAAAGTGAGGCTTTGTATAGAGAGAAACAACTCGGTTTTCTGAAAACAATACTNGGNAGATTTCATTAGTATTTTTCAGATTAGCAATGGTCAAACGTTACATTTAATAAACACAACTTCACCTAAAACCACCATGACAACCAAGTTAGATGCAGAATACAGAAAAGAAGGATTCCACTGGGGACTAAATCCCTCTTCCGCTGTAAAAAACATTTTGCATCTGAAATCACAAGGAACTGTTCTTGATATTGGTGTGGGAGAAGGAAGAAATGCTCTTTTCCTAGCGCAAAACGGTTTTGCGGTCACGGGAATTGATATATCTGAAGAAGGAATAAAGAAATTCACACAGGAAGCCCAAAAACGCGGCCTGCACGTACACGGCATAGTCGCTGATATCACGACAGCAGAGTTAGAAAAATATGANGTTATTTTAGCAATAAACTTGCTTCAATTCCTTACGAAAGAGAAAGCATATGCAACCATCGAAAAAATGAAAAAACACNCAGAACCGGATGGAATAAACATCATCCAAGTTTTTCTAAAGGAAAACCAGGGGAGTTTTCCCTATTTATTCTCAAAAGATGAACTAAAAACACTTTATTCTGATTGGGACATTCTCCTTTACAAAGAATACGAAACACCTAAAGAAAAACATGGGAACGGACCTTGGCACCATCACTATGTTGCAGAAATAATAACAAAAAGAAAAAATTAGGCTTTAACCTCCTGAACAATAACTTCCGCAACTGCCCCCATCGCCAGAACTGCAATCAGCAGCGCTCGGTGTAGGCCAAAATTTTGCATCTGGTTCGCCAAAGATCGAACGATACGCAGCAATGGTCTTTTTGTATGCTTCTATCTCAGGTCTATCTGAGGGCACATGGTCCACAAAACTACCAATCCGTTCAGATAATCTTCTATACAGGGGTGTGTTTAGAACCAGTTCGTGCCAGTAAACATCAATTTCATTTGAGGGAGCGAACTTTCCTTTAATCCCTCCAGCAATACCTAAAAACTTCACTGTCTCTCCTCGAAGTCCGCGCAGGTAATCAGAATCTTCTACCTTTTTGATTACTCTGGAATCAACTGGTGAAAGATCAAAATCGGTCAACAAATCAACAATAGATCTCACGCGTTCCTCGTTTATCCTTTCCCGTTCTAAAACCGCTTCCATTTTTACCCTCCCCTAAATAATCGGTAGGAGTCCGATAAACATTTATATTTTATCCAAATAAATTATATGGACTATATAATTGACGTGAAGACGTCATCTGAGTAGCGCCTTAGCCTACAGCAATCATGCAATATTTTAGGAAATACTACAACCGTTGCGCGGCTTCAAACTCGCGCAAGTCCAAAATAGCTGTTTTGAACTATCACGTAGTTATGCGAAACTTTTAACAATTCCTCTCGCTTATACAGTGTTGTTAACCGTCTTAAAAAACGAAGCTTTTATAAAGAACATATAATGTTTATAACTCTTAAGTGGTTACAATGGGTTTGGGACGAATGCGACATGATGATTTGACTGATGCTGAACGTGAAGCTAGGAAACGTGTTCTTGAGCGATTAAAAGAGGAGCACAAGGAGAAACAAAAAGCGCGTTCAGAGCGAAAAGCGTNGNNACAACGATTG
>C687J35174_10003602_pt1 | contig 21188 bp, 26 predicted proteins | sample RifCSPhighO2_01_FD_35174 | JGI IMG/M metagenome (IMG submission 35174) | reverse complement strand
AATGGAAATAGATATCCAATAGATATTACATGGTATGCAAAGAATTCTAGTTTAGATATTGCATTAATTAAAGCTATTATTCCAAGGAGAAAACCAAGGCCAATAATGTTTAGGATTCTTGAAGATGAATTGCAATCTGAACAAGTGGTTAAATTAGTTGGCTTACAAGATGATGTATTGTCTGGAAGATATGGTAAAGTTAAATATAATAAGATTAATGCTCCTAATTTGATTTTTAATGATGGAGAGAAAACCATTAGTGATAGTTTCTTGACAACTGTACAAGGTGGTAATGGAATGAGTGGTGGTGTTTATATTACTGAAAATGGAGAATTAGCAGGAATACACATTTATGGTATTAAAAATGGAGATATTTTAACAGGAGATGGTGGCGGTGTTAGAATGCGGAATGTTTTAAAATTAGTTAAAAAAGCTGTATATTCATTTAACAAAAATTATTTATTGGATGATGGATAAATGCCAATTGATGATGCATTAGATGATATAAGGAAAAAGGAAAGATTTCAGGATAAGATAAAGAATGAAAAGGCTAGAAAATTTTATGAGGCTGAAAGATATTTAGATAATGGAAGAAAGATTAGAGAATTAAAAGCACGTGAGAATAAACCTTACTTACAAAAGTTTCATGATGAGATAAGTTGTGGTTATGGATTTATAAATATTGATGGTTTTTTAAAAGATAATGGTATAGCTAATTCGGGATATTTTAATGAATTCATCGAAGTATTTCCCTCTATTGATATAATAGACATGTTTTTTGGAGATAGACATAAGGATTATGTAGATGGGGAAATTGATTTACAAATTCGTCTAGGTTATTCAGAATTAAGAACACATAGAAATGATAGTGATTATGTAAATAAGATATTTAATCATATTGCAAAACTTGAAAAATTATTCCCGACATTTATTGAAGGAAGATTAGGGAAAATTGAAAATAAAAATGAATTTTCAGAAATGGCCAAAAATGCTCAAACACCTGAAGATATTGAAGAAATCCTAAAAATGAAAGAAGAAAAAGAAAGGGTAGAAAGAAGTAATTCTTATTTAACTTATGATCCTCAGGATTATTAAGTCTTGAGTCAATTAATCTTTTACAAACTTTTAAATATAACCATTATTTTTTAATTTTGGTGATGTTTATGAAAAAATACTTAGTAGCAATTTTAGTTATAAGTTTATTAGTTATATCTGGATGTAAAAGCGGAACTACTGATACTGGGACTACTGGTGGAACCAATACAGGAGATAAAGGAACAACGGGTGGAAGTTCAGGTGGAAGTGTTCCAAGTTCTTTAATTGGAAAATGGATGTTAGTTGATACCTATATAAATGGAGTTAAAGATGGTCCTGATAGTTTTGCTGTAAAAAACAGAGAGCCTGGATATTATAGAGAGTTTACGTCAACTGAGATGTGCATAGGAGGAAGTAAAACAGCAAGAAAATGCAGTTCTGTAACTGTAACAGGCAGTCAAATAATAACACATGCTACAATAAATGGAAAAGCAGTTGATATGCCTGGTGGATATGAACTAAATGGAAATCAATTAAAGTATTATTTAGGAAATAGCTTTGATCAAGGATTTGGAGAAGTGTTACAGAAAGCTTAATTTTTTTTATTTCTTTATTATATCATTCAAAAGATAGATTTATAAGACTTTTTCTTTTAATTATCGATATGGGAACGATAGATGATGCCTTGGGAGATTTACCTATTGATGAAAAGGAAGTTGAAAAATTAAAAGAGAAAGGTAAGGGATTGGAGAGATTTGTTGGAAAATATGTTCGGTTAGTTACTGTTGGAAGTAGTAGTAGTCCTACCGATTCAGCTTCAACTATTCCATACAGCATGTTTGGAAAATTGAAAGAAGTTGATAAACAGTATATTATCTTAGAAGATGTTGTTACTAATAGATCTGCTGAAAAAAATGTTGTTTGGTATCCTTCTCAACCTAGTAATATTAAGGTATTGTTAGAAAATGAAACCTACATATTCATAGATAAGATAATAGCATTTAATGGGGTAAAGGAATTTGTTTAGAATAAGTAATTACTTTTATAAACNTTAATCTTATTTTATTTTCATGATAATNAAATTAGGTCCTGCTGGAAGTCCNGTAAAAACTAGTTTTGATGGAATTAAATTTGTTAAAGATAAAGGATTGCATATAATGGAATGTGAATTTGTTCATGGAGTTAAGATGAGCAATAACATGGCTATAGAAATAGGAAAAGAAGCTAAAAAACATGAAATTGAGTTAAGCATTCATGGTCCTTATTATATTAATTTAGCAAGTGAAGATAAACAAATAAGAATTGATAGCAAAAAGAGATTAATTGATAGTTTAGAAAGAGGAAATAATATGAAAGCAAAATATGTTTCTTTTCATCCTGCTTTTTTTGGTAAAATGAATAAGGAAGATGTTCATGAAATTGTAAAAGAAGCTATAAAAGAGATGAATGAAATAAGAATAAAAAATGGATGGGAAGTTGAACTAGCTCCTGAAACTACAGGAAAACATAGTGCTTATGGAAGTTTTGATGAAACATTGAGATTAGTAAAAGAAACTAAATGTAATTTATGTGTTGATGTTGGACATGTATTTGCTAGAGGCATGGGAAAGTTAGATTTTAAGGAAATGTTTGATAAGTTATTAGAATTAAATTTAAAAGAATATTATTTCCAGTATACGGGAATTAATTATAATGAGAAAGGTGAGTTAAATCATATAACTTTGGATGAAGGTGGACCTGATTTCAGAGAATTTGCAAAAGAGTTATTAAAAAGAAAGGTAAATGCTCATATCATATGTGAAAGTCCTATAACTTGGCAAGATAGTTTAAAGATGAAAGAGATATTAATAGGATTAGGATATGAGTTTTAGATTATTTTATTCTAAATCTAAACTTACTTTTATTGCTAAATTAACTTTATTCATTATATTACTATCCAATACGCTTAATTTTTTTATAATTCTAGATTTATCGATTGTTCTTATCTGATTTAATAAAATTGTAGAATCTTCTTTTAATTTAGATTCTCTAGATAATATATGTACGTTTGTTGGAAACTCTTTAGTAAATATTTTTGAAGTTATGGGGGCAACAATTGTTGTCGGGCTGGTTTCATTTCCTATATTATTCTGAATAACAATCGAAGGTCTTATTTTTCCTTGCTCAGAACCAATAACTGGGTCTAAATTAACCAATATAATATTTCCTCGTTGAATTTTAATCATTCTAATCCCAGTCCATATCAACTTTTTCCCATTCTTTTGTGATCCTTAAACTTTCTTCAGCCATTTCTTTATATCCTTCAGCAAGCAGTTTTTTCTGTTTTCTTTTCTGTTCTTCAGCTACTTTCATAAGATTTAGAATGACGTCTTCATATGTCTCTTTTTTAGACTCTTTAAGTTTATCAAGTTCCTGTTTTACATCTTCCCTTAATTGGATTGTCGTTATCATGTTAACTATAGAATAACTATAGTTTATAAATTTTTCGGTTAATTCAACCTGCAAAATATTTTCGTTTTAAAGAATTTTATTTTTAACTAAGTAATCTTTTATAATTTCAAACATCAATTTATGGCCTTTTGTATTTGGATGGCTACCATCTTCCATTAAACTTTTATAATTCACTTTTATCAATTTATCATAAATATCTATAAAATTGACTTTATTTTCTTTACAAATGTTATTTATTCTAGAATTATATTCTTTAATATTTTCATTTTTATAAGATATACCTTTATGCCATGGTAATTTTGCTGATCTTATTTCATCTGTAGGGTTTAAACCAACAAAAACTATTTTAGAAGACATTGATTTTGATAATTTTATTAATTTTTTGATGTTTTTTATGAATTCTTCTTTTTTTACTAAGAAATTCTTTTTAGCATTAATATAAAAGCAATCATTTCCACCAATCGCAAAGATAAATATTACTTCTTCATTTTTATCCTTATCATTTAATCTTTGTTTAGTTTCAAACTCAAATCTTTCTAATAAATTTTTAGTTGTATCGCCGCTTACTCCAAGATTATANATTATATAATATTTATTATCGCTTTTTATAGTTATTTTATCTAGATATCTTCTTAATCTTTGAACCCAACCTCCTTCTATATCCCAAGCNCCGTATGATATACTATCTCCNAAAACAAGTATTTGTGTCATTTTAAGGTCTTTTCCATTCTACTGATAAATCTTTACCATCTTTTACTTCTTTTTTAATAAATAATCCACACCAACATTTTTTATTTAAATCAAATTCTTCTTTATGAAAAGGAATACATGGACAGATAATTTTATCATCAATTTTTGGTTCTCCTGTGTGAATTTTGCATGGACAGTAAGCTTCTCCTTCTTTTTCTTCTATATCAACTTCAGCTTTCATTAAGAAATCAACATGTTCTTTATCATTATTCCATTTATATCCTAATCTATCAATAACTGGAGTGAATTGCTTGATTAATTCTTCTTTTCTTTTTTGTTTGTCCATGAAAATAAGAAAGAGTTAGATTATTTAAAGCTTTTTAGGAAGGTTTATAAATTTTTTTATTATATTATATATTATGAGCATAACTGTAGTACCTGAAATGGATCCAAGCAATTTAGAGAAAATTTTAGAAGTTCTCCCAGAACCCCAATCTATGGAAGTTTATTTATTTGGAGAATTTGATTATACAAGTGTTGCGCGTCAAGCTGAACATATTGTTCCTGGATTAAAAATTTATGGTCAAGGAATACTTTTTGAAGTGGAAAAGCCTTCTAAAGAAACTGTTTTAGAGTTATATAAAATATCTCAAAAAGCAAAAGATGGAACAAAAGATATGAGACAAAGAAGAATTGATTTAGCTAAACTAGAATGGTATCTGGATAAGCATGTTCATATTGAATTAACACCTACACATTTAGACGTAACTTACAGTGGAAAAGAACCAGGATATGTAACTTTTCTAAGAAATGTTTTAGTTCATACTGGTATAAGATTGAAAATTGAAAATGATAATGCCAAATATGGTAAAGATTAAACTTTCTTGATCTTAGTTATAAAAAATCCTTCTGTATCATTATCTTGTGGCCAAATTCTTAGACAATCTTTTACTTCTTCCCTATATTTTTGATTATCAAATTCTAAGATTGGAGAAGTTCTTTTTAAATCTAGATTAATTTTCTCTATTTTAGCATTATCAAATGTATCAAGAAGATAAGAAACTATAGCTTCATTTTCTTCAGGCTCAACGGAACATGTAGAATAAACTAAAGTTCCCTTTTCTTTTAAATTTTCAAATGCGATTTTTATTAATTGACGTTGAGTTCCAGCTAATCTTCTTACCATGTTTGCATTCCAGGAAAGTAATGTTTTCAGACTTTTACGAATAGCTCCTGTTCCTGAGCATGGAGCATCTAGTAATATTTTATCGAAATTAAAATCCTTGAAAAATCTTCCTTGTTGAAGAGTTATTATTGTGTTTAAAACTCCACATCTTTGTAAGTTAATCCCTAGAGCTTTTATTCTTTTATAATCATAATCATTTGCTATAATTAATCCATTATTATCCATTATGGAAGCTAAGTGAGTTGTTTTTGAGCCAGGAGCAGCTGCCATATCTAAGACTAAATCTTCTTTACTAGGATTAAGAACAATGGAAGGTATCATTGATGCTGCTTCTTGAATGTAAACATAGCCGAGAGCATGTTCTATTAAATTTCCAATATCTCTTCTTTCTCCTGTGATAAAAAATCCTTCTTTACACCATGGAACTTGAGTTAGTTTCCAATCTTTTAATCTGTCTTTAAGTTCTTTAACTGTTATTTTTAGAGTATTAACTCGTAATGAACGTCTAAGAAAGGTAGTTGAATATTTTTTAAATTCTTCAATATCTGTTAAATTAGAATAACGTTCAATAAACTTATCTTTAAAGACTATGTTTTCCATGTTGATAATTTTTATATATGAATGATGATTTATAAAGCTAATGCAAGTAACTAAATTAATAAAAGCAGGGATATTGAACTTAACTAAATCTAAAAAAGAAGCTTTAGATCATGAATATAATGGATTTCAGTGGTGGATGCAGTTTAATATAGATAAAGATATTCTTTCTCAACATAAAATGGCCAAAGGATGGTATTATGATAAAAAGAAAATAAAATATAAAGATTATCCATTAGTCATACCAAATGAATATACATGGTTTAGAAAGAAAGAAACTAAATTAACTCCTTTTTGGATTAAGATAAGTGTTAGAAAAAGAAAGGGTGTTGGAGTATGGTTACCAATAAAACCACATAAAGAACCTTTAGATATTAAATATCTGAAAGATAGTTTATTAATTAAAAATAAGAAAGGCAATTACGAACTAAGATTGGTTTATCAATATGATGTTCCTCAGATCAAATATAAAACAATAACTGCTATAGACTTAGGTGAAAGAAATATAGCAACTGTTTGTAACAGTAAAGCTCTAAAACCTGTTTTCTATGGTAGAAATATCAGAGGAATAAGAAGGCATTATGCATATCTAAGGAAAAAACTTGGAAATAAGAAATTATTAAGGAAAATAAAATTAATAGGAAACAAAGAAAAAAGAGTAGTTGAACAAGAATTGCATAATATTGCTAACGAAATTGTTGAATTTGCTAAAAAAATGAAATCCTTAATTGTAGTTGGTGATATAAAAGGCATAAGGAAGAATAGATATAGAAAACTTAATAGGATAATTTATACTATGCCATTTTTTAAATTGACTAAGTTTATTATTTATAAAGCAAATCAACAGGGAATACAAGTAATTAAAATAGATGAAAGAAATACTTCAAAAACTTGTTCAATATGTAGTTTAATTGGAATAAGAAAGTTTCAAGGATTGTTTAAATGTAATAATTGTGGATATGAAGTTAATGCCGACTTTAATGGTTGTAAAAACATATTAAAAAGGTCATTAGATTATATGTTTAATGACGGGGTTATTGGCTTAAACCCTAAAATCTCTGCTATGCAAGAGATAAATCCGATAAACTTTTGTAAAGGTAATATCTAGGATGGGGCCGCAAGTTCAATTTAAAAGGGGATTTATTGTTTATAGTGATGGAAATGAGAAGAATGTAATTGTAAGTCCTCATTCAGGACCTGCTTTGGAATCAAGCACATCAAGAGATGATAATTCAGAAACTGTAGCTAGCTTATGCTGGGGAAAGATAGGTGGGAAGTTAATAATAGGGAATATGCCTAGACATAGATTATTAGGAATAGATTTTAACAGAGATATTCCAAGCTTAGATTTGGCTTTGAAATATTATAAGCATTTTATTAATAGAGATTTAGAAAAAATTAATTACTTTAAATCAAGATATGGTTGGGTTGCAATTGATGAAAAAGATTATTATAATAGATTAAAGATTTATCAAGATTTTTGGGCTGAGGTTGGAAAGGGACAAAAAATTGTTTTAGTCCATAGAGCTTTTACTAAGATGAGAAATGTTCCAAGTATAATTGATATTGTAACTTTTGGAAAAGATGGTGTAAAACAAGATAAGATAAAAGGAATAGTTGATGAAGTTAATCTAAAATATTATAATTTCTTAAAGAAAATTGAAGATGATTACAAACAAGCGATATTATTCGAAACTAAAAGAGAGTTATTAAATGTAATAGATAAGAATGGAAATATCGTAAATATTAATTCTAGCTTAAAAAAGGATTTAAAGAAAATGGAACTTTATTGCAGTAAAGAGAAATTAATTAAGTTAAAGAATGATTTTACTCCTCAAAACTTTTTAGATTGTGTTCAAGATTCTTTAAGGAACATTCCATTTCCAAGAATAACCATACAAAAAGTTTTTGAGGGAGATTTAGCTTATGCTCCTAAAAGAAAGTTATTTCCAAGGAAAGATAAAACAATAATAGAAGTTGAACCTTGCAGATTTATGAATTTTTGGCATCCACAAATTACAGCTGAGATATTATATGATGTTTTAAAAATGTTAGAAAATTAATGTTTTTTATATTTTGAGCTTAGGTGATTTATTGTATGAAAATTGAATGCTCCTTCAATTATCAATAATAAACCGAATAATACAATTAAGATAAAAGCAAATACATTTAGTCTTGAAAACATTAAAGATGCAAATAAGACAACTAGGATTCCGATTAAGCTTCTAATCCATCTATTTGAAGATGATTTCTTTTTCATAATATAGATTAGAAAATAATCATTTAAATAGTTTACTATTTAATCTCTTTTCTTTTTGCTCTTATTATTCTTAAAGCATATCTTAGACTATAGATTGCATCGGGTTCATCAAGATGTTCATTAACTTCTTTTTCCAATTCATCTAGCAATTTAAGTTTGATTTTTTTTTCTGTTGGCATGAAATTAGGAAAAAAGTAAGCTTTAAATAATTTATCAATTTAATAAGATATATGGGAGAAAAGACCCTTAACAATAAGGAATTGGCAAAGTATTATTTTGAGGTAGCTAGGATTGGATCAAATGGTGCTGAAACATATTTAACATATAAAAGAAGAATAACTAAATGTGAAATTGATATATCTCAGTTTTATAAAAGAAATGGAAGTTTAGAAAATTTACAAGTTGATGGCATAGGAGAAAAAACTAAAAGTGTGCTTGAGTTAATACTTAAAAATGGCTTTGATGAAGCTGTTAAGATCACATCTGAATTAAAGTTGAAAGATCCGCCAAGATATATGCATATACAAGCATGGGATGGAAAGGTTCCAAGAAAACCTGCTGCTGAATAATTGTTTAGATAACTTACGTCCTAGCATTTATTTAATAAAAAGTAGTCTTATTTTTTCTATATTTTGTTTGTTTATTAAGTTTATACGTTGTATCTCACTTTCCGGAATGGAATGTTTTATTTTATCAATCGTTATTTTAAATTTTCTATAGTTTTCGTTATCCTTATTAAATTTATAATCGCCATAGTAAAGATCTATCATTTGATCATTGGTATAAAAATACAACATTTTATCATATGTTAAAAGAATCATAAAATTAGTTAAACACATGTTGCTCATACTTAAATATTCGATCTTACCTAGTGTTCTAAATTCCTCCTTTCCTGGATATGGCTGATATTTCCATTCTTTAATTCTTTCTATTATCTTTAATATATCATCCAATGATAAGTCTTCTTTGAATATACAACGACGTTTTTTCATTTTTAAATGAATGCGCCAGCCGGGACTCGAACCCGGGCCCAAGCCTTGGCAAGGCTCGATCCTAACCACTAGACTACTAGCGCATAAACTTAATGAAAAATAGACAATTTATAATAGTTTTGATTAAGAAATTAAATTTTATTCTTGGGAGAATTCTGCATATTTAAATGGAACTAAAGAAGTATTAGTATACCTTCCATCTCCATCATGACAGATTCCTGAACCTTCTGGATTGTATACTGTTATTCCTTTAATCCTATTAGAATGATGAATTTTATAACCTACATCTTTCTCTAATTTTGAAGCTTTTCTCGTATTTTCATTAATTATAACTATTAATCTTCCTACCAAACTTTCATCTTCTTCATCTGTTTTTGGAGTTTCCATGATAAGAATATATTAAAAAATATTAAAAAGCTTTCGTTATTACTTACAATGAAGTCTGATTTTTAAATTTTCCAGAATAAACAGCATTACCTTCTGTTCTTTCTAATATTAATTGACAAACTCTTAAACCTTTTTTTAAAATTAATGGCATTGTTGAAACGTTTTTTATTTCTAAAACTTGCTTATTATTAATTCCAGGCTGAATAAAAGAAGCTGTAACGTGAATAGCTAATCCAAATCTAGCAAATCTTGTCCTTCCATGAAGCCAAGCTGCAATATTTGAGGGAAGTTTTATTCTTTCTCTAGTTATTCCAAGAACAAATTGATTTGGCATTAAAGTAAATGAATTTGAAGTAATTAATTTTGAATATTTCTTGAAATCAGATGTTTCTTTTAGAACATGAGGACCATTTGTTTTTAATAATCTAAATTTATTATCTAGAGTTAAATCAATAGAAGCTGCTCCAATATAAGATTTATTAAATGGAGTTATTTTAATATTATTATTTTTTATTTCTTTTAAAATCTCTTTTTTTGTTAATATCATTAAAGAATTAATATCTAATTTAATTTAAAAACTTATCTTTTTTTCCAGGATAATAATATATTAAATATATATTATAAAATAAATATCTTTATATATATGTCATTTTATATATTTTATAAGTAAATATCTATGAAAACATGAAAAAACTGATATTAATTGCAATCGCATTTATCATATTTTCTAATGTTGCTATTGCAGCAAATGAGAAGACATATTTTTCTGAATGTAATGATTTTTATAGCATTACTATATGTCAGGATGGCTGGTATAAAATTAAAGAATTCTTAGATGAGAATGGAAAAGAGCATTATATAGCAAGAATAAAAGGAAATTGGCAAGTTTATTTGAATGGTGAACTTTTAGGAGAAGATAATTTAAATGTACAAGCAAACATCTTAACTAAAGATGAAGATGATGTTAATAGGATATTAAGAGCTAGTGTTTTTGTAATAGATTTTAATGATAATACATTATGTTTTTATGATGGAATTATAAAATATGTTCATGGAGAATTAAAATTTATTAAAGATGTTGGAATAAAATGTGGTGAATTTTAATAAAAATAATTATAAGAGTTTATTTGTTTTTCTTCTTTTTACCAGCTCTTTCAATATTTGTGAAATAGATTAAGAAGGCTATTAATAAAACTATTGCTGCGAAAACAGTAGAAAAACGATCTGGAGAATATAGAGCAATTTTTTTTTGAGGTGGAAGATCAGTACAAACTTTATTTCCTTGTGTATTTGAAACACATTTTTGATTAGAAGCACATTGAACTGGTTTACAAGTTGAATCGCAAAGTGAATTATCTGCTTTACATGTATTTTTTGAACAAGCTAAAATTGGATTAAAATCCTGTGTGTTAACGCAGCCATCATTATCTTGATCATTAACACATGTAAATTGTTTTAGTTTTAGTTTTCCATTACCATAAATATTATTCGGAACTGGGCCTGTATAACTATCTGCTATAGTTAGTTGATTTTTCAACATATCTTTTGCTTCTGCTGGAGTTAGATCAGGACATTTTTGTAACATTAAAGCAACTGCTCCTGCTACATGGGCTGCTGCTTCGGTCGTCCCGTGATAACCTTCCACATGAACTCCATCCTCAACTTTATCTGTTGGCGGACGAGTTGCTGCAGTAGATAATGATGATGCAGTGCACTGGCCTGGGGCAACTAAATCGGGTCTTATTATATCTGTTGCTGTAAGTCGTGGACCTTTGCTTGAGGATGAGCTTATGATATTCGAACTTGGAGCACAAGTATAAGTTCCACCGTTTGTACTTGTCCAAGTTGTCTTTGCCACATATGATCCTACTGATATAAGATTACTGGCGCTTGAAGGCGTTGTCAGTGTTGTATCTTGGGAAAGTCCTGTTACAAATATTGGTTTTTTACCGCCTGGGAATGTATAATAAGGTATCCAAAGATTTACATCTTTTTCTTGACTGATTGGATTGATTCTTATAGTCCATATTCCAGATAAAACAACTACTGTATTTTGGTTATATATTTGAATAGCTATTTCATTATCCCCTTCGGAATTATTTCCAAGTCTGCTGAATGGGTCATCCTGCCCATTTGGCAGAAGCGCATTTCCGTTGGATACATAAATAGCTCCATCATTTGTAGATGTGCCGCTGACAGTTCCTTTTGATATTGGCCCAACAACAAATCCATTAGGAGATATTATGCTCACTTGCATATTGTCATTTACATCATACCACCCTTCAATGTTAACTTTTTTGTTGGCTGATGTATCAATTGGATATGTTGGAATATTGAAGGTTAAATCATACTGGGCAGATTGCGGGCCTGTTTTTTTGGCATGAAGACTGCTTGAAGCTCGATCCCCGATAGGAACAACTATTATCTTTCCTGGACCAGTTAAAGTGTTTAGTTTTTCCTCAATAGGGTCTGTATTATCCCGTGAACCATATATTAAATCTGAATCCAAATCTGGGTCTAAAAGGATTACTGCATCTTTATTAAGCAATGCCGCTTTTTGAAAGATGTAATCAACTGAATCTGATAATATTCTTAAATTTATGCCTGGAGTTAGTACGTTAGTAGTGTATGCTTTTACTATGATTATATCTGCCTGAGGTGCAACACCAACATAACGATAGGGTGGACAAAAACCTCCAAAAGGGTATTGGAGAGTATTACATCCAACAGTACTAACAGTATTGGTAGCTTGACCATTTCCGGCTGCAATTCCTGTATGATGAGTTCCTTGACCATCTGGATCTCTCATAAGAGATGTGCCTGCATAAGAGCATGTGCCTGTATCCAACTGCAGTTTCGTGCACTCATTACCATAGTTAAGTCCAGGAGTAGGAGGTGGTGCGCTACCATCTTGAGTCCAGTAATAAAGAATTCTTGTTGTTAGATCTGGATTTTTAAAGTCTTTATGATTCAAATCAATTCCAGTGCTTACTATTCCTACAATAACTTCTTTGCCTGTTAATCCCTGCCAGTTTGGAGCTGTTCCTGAACGAACTGATCCTACATCAATATATTGAGAATTTGTAGAAACATCCAAGGCATATACATTATTAACTAAAATTAAGATTACTAATAAATAAATAAATTTTGTATTCATCTTTGCCTCTTTTTTAGAATTTATGAAAGAGGTGCTAATATATAAATTATGCTATATCTTTGGGATTAATAAGTTTTTTAAGAATTTCAAAAGATAATAAAGCACATTTTATTCTTGCAGGAGATAGTTTAATTCCAACTAGTTTTAAAACATATTCACTATTAATAGATTTAAGTTCATCAAAAGATTTACCTATCATTTCATCTATTAATAAATCAGCTGTTGCTTGAGATATTGCACAGCCATTTCCTGAATATTTAACGTCTTTTATTTTATTATTCTCTAGCTTAACTTCGAATATTAAATGATCCCCACATAAAGGATTTAAGTCATATGCTCTCTTATCAGCATTCAATATTCTACCAAAATGATTTGGGTTTTCATAATGATCTAGGATTTCTTCTGAATAATCGTTCATTTTCTTTTAAATACTTTTTTAACCTCCAATAATCCATTTATTAATGAATCAACATCTTCTTTTTTGTTATATAAATAAAATGATGCCCTTCCAACAGCTGGAACTTGTAAAAATTTCATTAAAGGTTGAGCACAGTTATGACCTGCTCTTATTGCTATTCCTTTTGTATCTAAGATAGCTGCAATATCGTGTGGATGAATTTTTTCCATTGAAAATGAAATTACTCCGATTCTTTTCTTAACATCTAATGAGCCATGAATTTTTAAATCTTTAATTTCTTGCAATCTTTTTAAAGCATATGTTGTTAATTCTTTTTCATGTGATTGAATATTATCCATGCCAATATCATTAAGATAATCTATGGCTGCTCCTAATCCAATTGCATCTGCTATTGGTGGAGTTCCTGCTTCAAATTTGTAAGGAGCATTTTTATATGTTGTTTCAAGTAAATTAACTTCTTTTATCATATTTCCACCGCCTAAAAATGGTTCCATTTTTTCTTGTAACTCTTCTTTTGCAGATAAGATTCCTATTCCAGTTGGGCCGAGCATTTTATGACCTGAAAAAGCCAGGAAATCAGCGTAACTTGAATCAACTTTAAAATGAGGAACTGATTGAGCTGCATCTACTAAAAATAATGATTTATTATCATGAACTAATTTACTTATATCTTTAATATTATTTATAGTTCCTGTTACATTAGAGCAATGAGTTAGAGCAACTAGTTTTGTGTTTTTTGTTAACAATGATCCAAAATGTTTCATATCTAAAGTTGTATCTTTGTTAAGATTAATGTATTTTAATTTAACACCTTTAAATTTATATAAAAATTGCCAAGGAATAATGTTAGCATGATGTTCTGCTATAAATAAAATAATTTCATCTCCTTTTTTAGTTCCTTGTTTCATTAAAGAATAAGCAATTGTGTTGATAGATTCAGTAGTAGATCTTGTAAATATTATTTCTTGTGATTTTGAATTAATAAATTTAGAAACTTTTTCTCTTGAATTTTCATATAGTTCAGTTGATTCATTTCCTAAAGTATGAATACTTCGATGAATATTTGCATTATGTTTTTTATAAAAATCTGAAATAGTGTTAATAACTTGAATTGGTTTTTGAGATGTTGCTGCATTATCTAGATAAATCAATCTCTTGCCATTAATTTTCCTAGTGAGAATAGGAAAGTCCCTTTCAATTTGTTTTTTCATAGACAAGTTTCTGTTTTATTAAAGTTAAAAATGTTTCTCTTAAATCTTCTGAAAGTAATTCTAGAACTGGATTAAAAAATCCTGTAATAATAGCATGTTTAGCTTCGTCTTTTGATAAACCACGAGACATTAGATAGAATAATTGATCTTCATCTATTCTTCCAACAGAAGCTGAATGNCCTGCTTGAACATCATTTGCTTCTATTTCTAAACCTGGAACAGCGTCTGCTTTTGCTCCTGGATTTAAGATTAAAGCATGATCTGATAAGAAAGATTTTGTTTTTTGTCCATCTTTTGATATTCTTATCATTCCGTTTGATAAACAACGAGAACTATCTTTTAAAGCTCCTTTTATTAAGACTTCTGATGAAGTAAAAGGTTTATTATGGTTTACTGTAGTGTTTAAATCAAAATTTTGACTAGATGATCCAAAGAATAATTCAATATCTTTAAGTTGGGAATTTTCTCCATTAAGATAGAAATCTGTAAATGTTTTTGTGTAATTACTTCCTAAACAAATGAATGAATGATTTAAATTTGCATTTTTATCTAAAATAAATGCTTTTGCTGAAACATTTTCCATATTATTTCCAAATTTTTGTAATTCTATGAAATTAAGAGTTGAATTTTCTTTCTGGAATACTTCTAAAGATGAATTTCTTTTTGCTAGTGAATCTGAATCAAGATTATGGATTATTGTCAATGAACTATTTTCTTCTAAAAGAATTATATTTTTCTCTACAATATTATCTGCTTTTGTGTTTAATATTAATGGAATTTTGATATTTGTATTTTTTGGAACTTTGATAAATAATCCAGAATTAAAAAATGCATTATTAATCAAAAGATCTCTTTCTGTATGTGGAAAGATTGCTTTGTCTTGAAAGTATTTTTGAAAGAATTCTTGATTTTTAGATATAGCTTCATTAATATCTAGAATTTCTAAAGCATTATTATCTTCATATAATGTTTTTGACGTTGAAATTAAAGGATTTATTTCTGTTTCTGGAATTATTATTTTAGCTAGATTAAAGCTTGATTCACGAAAATCTTTAAGCCAATTTGGTTCATTGTCCAAGAATACTGTTTTCATTAGCCAACACTTCCTTCCATCTCCATTTTTATTAGCTTGTTAAGTTCGATTGCATATTCCATTGGAAGTTCTTTTGTAAACTCTGCCATGAAACCGAGAACTATCATTGACATTGCTTCTGATTCTGATAAACCACGAGACATTAGATAGAATAATTGATCTTCTCCTATTTTTCCAACATAAGCTTCATGAGATATTGTAACATCTTCTTCTTCAATATTCATTGTTGGATAGGTATCGGATCTTGATTGTTCATTTAACATTAGAGCATCACATTTTACAGATGATGTAGAATTATGAGCTCCTTTTGCTATTCTTACTAAACCACGATAAGATGAATGTCCATTTCCATTACTAATTGATTTTGAAATTATTCTTGAAGTTGTGTTTGGAGCTAGATGGATTACTTTTCCACCTGCATCTTGATGTTGATCATTTGAAGCAAATGCTACGGATATTATATCTGCTTTTGAATTTTTTCCTTTCAAATAAACAGAAGGATATTTCATAGTGACCAAACTACCCATATTCCCGTCGATCCACTCAACAGTTGCATTTTCATAAGCGTAAGCTCTTTTTGTAACTAAATTATAAACATTGTTTGACCAATTTTGTATTGTTGTATATCTTACTTTTGCATCTTTCAATGCAATAACTTCTACGACGGCTGAATGCAAAGAATTTGAAGAATAAACTGGGCTTGTGCAGCCCTCGACATAGGTAGCTTCTGCTCCTTCATCGACGATGATTAATGTTCTTTCAAATTGCCCAATATTTTTTGCATTTATTCTAAAATAAGCCTGTAGCGGAATATTAACTTTAACTCCCTTAGGAATATAAACAAATGATCCGCCACTCCAAACAGCTGTGTTAAGAGCTGCAAATTTATTATCTCCTGCTGGAATTACTGTTCCAAAATATTTTTTAACAATATCTGGATGTTCTTTTAATGCAGTATCCATATCTGTAAAAATAACTCCTTGAGCTGCTAAATCTTCTCTAAGATTATGATAGATTGATTCTGAATTGTGAACTATAAATCCATTAGCCACAAAATTATGGGAACCTTCTACTTCTATATCATAAACTGGCTCAAATCCTACTTTATTAATACTGTCTATTCTTCCAAAGCCAATTTCATTAGTTATATGATTTTTAAAAGTTGTATTTTTTGCTCCTGAATAATCATGGAAATGTTTTTTGTTATAAAGTCTTGATGATCTTTTTTCATTCCTGCATGGAATTTTTGATGTATCTGCAGATATTTGCAAGCGGTATGCTGTAACATTTTCTTCTTTTTTAAATGGATTTTTTTGTATAAATTTTATTACTGTAGATGAATTTAAACCACAATATGGCAATAAGTTTTTTATATCATTTAATAGTTCTTTATTACAACTTGTTATTACTGGATCTTTATTTTTAGGGTGATTTCTAACATAACCATCTGAGTCTATATAACCTGCTAATAAAGCAAGTTTTTGTTCTTTTGGTAGAGAATAAACCCAATTTGGTAGTCTTTTGGTATGAGATTTTCCACCAAACCCATTCATCTCTATAAAATTTGCTAATAATAATGAATGAATTATAACTCTATCATCATATCTTAGAATTAAATCAGTTTTGAATAACTTCTTAACTATTTTGAATAACTCTCTTCTTACATCTTGTTCTTTAGATGGAATTGCAATCTCCACTCTTGCTTTGTTTTTCTCTTTATGTAAGAATCCATCTCCCAAGTATATACCAAAAAGCCACATTAAATCTTTTGATGTTTCTTTTGGTAATTTTATGATTTTGTATCTTCTATTATTTGTATTTGGATGTTGTAATAAATATGGTTTTCCAAAATCCGGTAGATCTTTGACAATCGCAACCAAATCACCTTTTTTTAAATCTTTAAGATATCGCCATTCCATTTTATATCTTCCTCTAATTTTTCCAGGTTTTTTATGAAGATTTAGCGTTAAGAAAGGATGGTTTTCACTTGCTTTAATTGATCTTGTTTTAACTTTTATTTTATAAACTTCTTTAAATCCTTTAGTTCCAAATTTTTTTACTATGCTTTTTTTTATTTTTTTTGTATTTTCGTCAAATGTAAATACCTTATCACCTTGTTTTATTGAATCAATTCTTACAGGTCCTTTTGGGTTTGTAAAAACTAGAGAGTCCCCAGTAAGACATTCAAATTGAGCTCCTAAACCACCAAGAAATTTCTTTTCAGATTCAGGAATTCCAAGTTTATCAAATGTTTTTTTAATATATTCAGGAACGTCGTCCCAAGTATTTGTCTTAATATCAGATGGCTTATAATAATAAATTATTTCATCAAAATTTATCTTAGATAAATCAGCGCCCCAACTAGGCATTGGTCTTGATTCAAATATTTTAAGAGCTTTTAATCTATTGTCTAACATCCATTGAGGTTCATTTTTAATTTTTGATATTTCTTCAACTACTTCCTTAGATAAACCNTTTTTTGATTGGAAGACAAACTCTTCAGGAACGCTAAATCCNTATTTCTCTAGATAATCTGTGTTAATTGCATTTATTGCACTAACATCTTTNTTNATTTCCATTTAAGCAACCTCATAACCATTTTTTTCTATTTCTAAAGCTAAAGAATAATCTCCTGATCTTAGAATTTCTCCATTTGTGATAATATGAACTTTGTCTGGCTTAACATATTCTAGAATTCTTGGATAATGAGTGATTAATAAAATTCCTGCTCCATTTTCTTTTAATCTTTTAATATTTTCAGAGACTATTTTTAATGAATCAACATCCAATCCAGAATCTGTTTCATCTAGGATTGCTATTTTTGGTTCAAGAACAGACATTTGCAATATTTCAGCTCTTTTCTTTTCTCCACCTGAAAATCCTTGATTTAAAGAACGGGTTGTAAATGATTTATCCATTTTTAAGTTATCCATGTTTTCTGCTAATTTTTTTTGGAATTCTTGAACTGTGATTGCTTTTTCTTTATTTTCTTTTAGTTTAGCATTTAATGAATTACGTAAAAAAGAAGCTAACATTACTCCAGGGACTTCTTGTGGATGTTGAAAAGATAAAAATAAACCTTTTCTTGCTCTTTGATCTACAGAAAGATTTAATATATTTTCATTGTTTAATAAAATTTCGCCTTTATTTATCTTATATTTTGGATGTCCAAGAATGGCATAGGATAATGAAGTTTTACCTGTTCCATTTGGACCCATTAAAGCATGAACTTCTCCTGAATTTATTGTTAAGTTTAGATTTCTGATTATTTGTTTGCCTTCTATGCTTACATCTAAATCTTTTATTTGTAGAGTGTTCATTTTAGATAACTCCTGAATAACAAAGTTGACATGTTTCTGGCAGATCTTCATCATGTTTACGATGTATCTTACAGATAAACTGTGTTTTTTCTATTAAGTTTATTAAATAATTAAATTCTTGGATGAAATTGTTATGTTGGATAAATCTATCAACTGCCAATTTAATTTCTTTTTGAATATTGCTATCAAAATCTAGATCTTTAGCACGTTTTAGTTTAAGATATTGCGAAACAGCTGATTCTGTTAACTTAAGTTTTTCGGCTATTTGTTTTTGGGGAAAACCTTTTTCTTTAAGGATAGAAGCAAATTCACGTCTTAAAGCTGGGATAATATACCATACTTCTATCTCTTGAGGCATATCAAATTTCATGATAATTAACAATCGTTAACTTTTATATAAAGCTTTCTATTTCTTGTTTTTTCTATTAACAAATATATAAAAGATAAACAATAAAGCAATTACTGAAACTATGTTAAATAAAGAAAAGAATGGAATCCTTATTTGGGTTGGAAGCAAACATTTAATATTTTCAGTTTTTGGAAATCCTGGAACAGGTTGACCATTAGATGCATCAAATCTTTCTGATATTTTATCTCTTTTACCAAGATTATCTTGTGTATTGCTATCTTCAATGCATGATGTATATCTTGTTATTGCTACTATGTTATCCTGTGATGAAAATTGACCACATGAACATTCTCCTGAGAATCCTAAAGGAATGCATTTATAACTAGCTTCTATTGCCTGACAAATTGTGTCACCGGTTGCTTGGCTTCCTGGATCACAATCTTCTCCTGAATCTAAAACACCATTGCCACAATAAGCAATTTGTTGTTGGCTAGAAACTTGAATTATCTGAGATCTTTTTGGCACTATTGGTGGAGGGTTGGTTATTACTTCAGCCTTGAATAGATAATCATTAGACCTTGAAGGATCATATTCTGTAATCCAAGTTGTTGTTATTGGGTTTGATAAAATTGAGAAATCTCCTAAATCTGTCACAAGATTCTGATTGGCACTATCATAAACCTTTAAATTTACTGTCTCTCCTATTGAACATGTTGATTCATCATATGTAACCTTTAATGTAATTTGTTGATTGTCATTAAGCATTGCAGGGCTTTCAGGGGGATATGGATATTCATTTCCATCATCATACCAAGATGCTCTTGTTACTGTACAAATTGCAGCGTTCCAAGAAACTGTTTCCTGGGCTGATTGTGAAATTGCGTCTGTACATGTTGCTGTTAAGGTATATATTCCTGATTCTAATGGATGATCTGGGTTGATATCATAGGTATAATAATGATTTACTAAATCACTTGAGGTAAATGGAAGATTATTAACTAAAGTTGGATTTGTTGGAGAGGATAATAAGAAATTAACTGAAGCTACATCACTATCTACGCATTTTGCTCTTACAGCAGCCAAATTGTTTGGTTGTTTCATATTATTACATGTAACCCAGTTTGTTCCATCTATAGAACATTCTAAAGCCAATATTGTTGGAGTTGGATTTGGTTGAGGAGATTGTGGAACACAATTTCCTGTGTACAATGTTGTATCTGGGAATAAATTCATTAACCATGGACAGAAACTAACAACTGCTGTTTCTCCATTATTATTACTTGGATTATCTATTGTATCTTTAATTCCATTATAATCCGATACTCCCCAATGGTTTTTTTCTAAATTAATATTATAATTAGGATAGTTATCTGGATCTAAAGCAATTGTGTATTGAATCAAAAAGTTTTTTATGTTGTTTCCACTAGGACCATATAGATTATTTAGATTATTATATTCAATTATATCTGAAGTTCCTTCGGTTGCTCCTCTATCTACAAAATATTTTATTCCTGTAGAATATCCTGGGTCGCTTGTAATTGTATTTTGTTGTATTCTTGCGTTTCTCCTGTTTGTTATGAAAATTCCAGGCCTTCCATTATGAATTCTGTTTTTAGTTATTGTTATATCATTAGAATCTGCGGAATAAATTCCTGCACCACACGTCGTTGATATCGCGCAGGATGCAGATGATGCTGGGCTAGCATAGGTAATAATATTATTATCTATCAATATATCATAAATTGAGGTAGTTGTTAACTCAATTGCATTGTCTCCTGATTGCATGTTTATTGTGTTATCTTTAATATCAATTCTTTGGGTATTTGTTTGGAGTTTTATTGCAGATTTAGAAGATGTTATTGTGTTTCTTAATATCTGATGATCTGATCCATATACCCCCAATCCAACCGCTCCTGCGGTGTTTGGCACTTCTATTTGATCATTATCTGAGATTGTATTAAATGATGATTGGGTTGACATTGTAATCCCAATTCTGTTATTCTTAATCTGATTATTAGATATCGTATTTAAATCAGACCCTG
>C687J35174_10003594_pt1 | contig 21217 bp, 21 predicted proteins | sample RifCSPhighO2_01_FD_35174 | JGI IMG/M metagenome (IMG submission 35174) | reverse complement strand
GGGCGTACGGGAAGTGGTCCCCCACTCCCTCCTCGTTGATTTCTGGGATACCGAAAAACTTGCCGATTGCATCCTCACTGTGATTCGCGAGGTACCGCTGGCAGAGCAACTTACTGCCGAAGCTCCACACGTCCTCTCGCATCTCACATGGGAGAACCAGGCAGCCAAAGTTCTCTCGATCTACGACAAGGCCCGTATCAACTTCTAAACCCTTGCCGGCCGTAGCTCCAAGAGGAGCGGAGGCTGGTAACAAACATTCATCCTCCCCTTCATTCCCATGACGCCCCCTCTCATCTCTTTCTACTTTCAAGTTCACCAGCCCTACCGCCTCCGGGATCTTCGGATTACGGAAATCGGTCGGGACAATGTGACGTACTTCGATGAGGAGAAGAACCGCGCGGTGTTCCGCAAAGTGGCAGAGAAGTGCTACCTCCCGGCAAACCGTTTGATGCTGGAACTTTTAAACCGCCACCCGAACTTTGCAATCTCCTACTCGCTCTCGGGCGTGTTTTTGGAGCAATGCGGCGAATACGGACAGGATGTTCTGGATTCGTTCCGTGCACTCGCAGCAACTGGAAAAGTGGAGTTCCTGGCAGAAACCTACTACCATTCGCTCTCCGCACTCACCTCGCTCGAGGAATTCTGTGAGCAGGTGGAGAAGCACGTCCACACGATCGAAACACTCTTTGGACAGCGACCCAAGGTATTCCGCAATACAGAGCTCGTCTTTAGTAACGAGATTGCAGAAATTGCGAGGCTCCTTGGGTTCCATGGAATTCTGGCAGAAGGCGCAGATCACTTGCTCCGTGGACGAACTCCCAATCAACCCTACACCATTCCAAAGTTTTCTCTGCCCGAGGCAACACAGAAGCTCATCAAGAAGCACAAAATCCATCGGAAGCCTGTAGAGGAAATTGCCGTCCTCCTTAAAAACTACCGCCTGAGTGATGACGTCGCCTTCCGCTTCTCGGATCGCTCATGGGTTGGCTTTCCACTGCATGCGGATACGTTCACTTCCTGGCTCACTTCGAGCGGTGGTCACTCAGTGAATTTGTACATGGACTACGAAACATTCGGCGAGCACCAGTGGGCAGATACCGGCATCTTTGAGTTCCTCCGCGCACTCCCACGCATGTGGGAACAGTGGAACATTGGAACAGAAACTCCGAGCAAAGTGATTGCGCTCTGGGGTGATCGTCCAAAGGAAACGTTCGATGCACACACCCATGTCTCGTGGGCGGATATCGAGCGCGATCTTTCTGCGTGGCGTGGAAACAGGATCCAGGAGGCAGCATTCGCAGGAATCTATGGATTGGAACAGGAAATCAAGCAGACAGAGGACGAAGCTCTCCTCCATATATGGCGCAAGCTCCAGACCTCGGATCACTTCTACTACATGTGCACCAAGTACTGGAACGATGGCGACGTGCACAAGTACTTCTCACCCTACGATTCTCCCTACGAAGCCTACAGACGTTACAGTCACGCGCTCTGCGACTTAAAAACCAGGCTCGAGAAAAGCAGCAAGCACCAAAAATCAAATTCCAAATAACTATCAAAAGCCAAATTCCAATGAACCCAATAATTTTCACACCATTGATCCAAAATCAGAATTCTAGAATTTGGAATTTTCTTCCACTGTATTAACAAATGCCGCGAAGCCTTGTTCTTGGTAACGGCAGTTTGCTCGCAACGTTCGATCAGAACCTGCTCCTGCGGGATCTCTACTACCCATACGTGGGGGAGGAGGATCACACGACCTATGGCCACAAGCATCGCGTGGGGTTCTCGATCGAGGGACAGCCGTTCTCGTGGTTGGATGATGGTTCCTGGAAAATCACACCAGGGTACGGAGATGACACTCTGATTGGTATTTCGCGCCTCACAAATGATCGCCTGGGCCTCATCATCGAGGCGCACGACTTTGTGCACAGCGTGAAGAATATCTTCGTGCGGAGGTTCTCGATTCACTCCACACATGCGGAGCCACGAACACTCAAAATCTACTTCCACCACGATCTCCACATGTACGGGGATAAGCAGAAGGATACTGCATTCTACGAACCCGCTACAAACTCTGTGATCCACTACCGCAAGAACCGCTACTTCCTGGTAGCGGGGCTCGCGGGGAATCAAGGTCTCACCTCTTTTACCACGGGCAAGAGCGAGTACCGGCAGCTCGAAGGTACCTGGCGCGATGCGGAGGATGGGCATTTGAGTCGGAATCCTATCGAACAGGGATCAGTCGATTCCACAGTCGAGCTCACGTGCACCGTACAGAATGACCATGAGGAAATAACGGAGTTCTGGCTCTGCGCAGGAAAACTCTTAAGTGATGTGCTTCTCCTTAATGATTATGTCCTCGAGGAGACAACGGAACAGATGGAGCGGAGTACCCGCAATTACTGGAAGAGCTGGGTACGCAAACAGCGCCAGACCTACGGATCACTCGATGATAAATTAGTGAACCTCTTTCGACGCAGCCTCCTTATTATCCGTACACAGACCGATAACCACGGCGGGATTCTGGCCGCAAACGATAGCGACATCATGCGCTTCAATCGCGATACCTACACCTACGTGTGGCCACGGGATGGCGCGTTTGTGGCCATGGCTATGGATGAAGCCGGCTACCACGAGATGACACGCCGATTCTTCCGTTTCTGCTGCGGCGTGCAATCTAAGGAAGGCTACATGCTCCATAAGTACAATCCCGATGGCACGCCGGGGTCCTCATGGCACCCCTGGTGGAAGAATGGGGAGATGCAGCTCCCGATCCAGGAGGATGAAACCGCACTCGTTCTCCATGCTGTCTGGCATCACTTCTCGCTCTACAACGACTTTGAGTGGCTCCAGGAAATGTACGAATGCTTCGTGAAGAAGGCTGCCGAGTTCATGATCAGCTACCGCGAGCAGAGCACCAACCTTCCCCTTGCAAGTTACGATCCCTGGGAGGAGCACAACGGCATCTTCAGCTACACATCGGCAACCGTACATGCGGGGCTCCTCGCTGCCGCCAACATTTGCCAGGCACTCGGCCATGTGAAGCACGCAGAGCGCTACCACACCGCAGCGGATGAAGTGCGGGAGGCAATTCTCTTCCACCTCTACGATGAAAAAGCAGGGCGCTTCGTAAAGAAAATCAAACGCAAAGATGGAAAGGAGATCGAGCGCGATCTCACGCCAGATGCAAGCTTAATGCTGATCTGGAAGCTTGGCTTACTTCCTCCTTCGGATCCCCGAATGTCCTCCACCATGAAGCAGGTGGAAGAAGCTCTCCGCGTGCGAACAAGCGTTGGGGGCTACGCACGCTACCCGCGCGATTTCTACCACTTTAATGAGCAGCACTCGGATGCGGTTCCAGGGAATCCCTGGATTATCACAACGCTCTGGATTGCCGAGTGGAAAATCGCTCTCGCAAAGACCCTCGATGATTTAAAGGAACCTCTCGCAACACTCCATTGGGTAGCGGATAAAGCAACTCCGGCTGGAATCCTCCCCGAGCAGATTGATCCGCATACGGGGGCACATCTCTCGGTCGCCCCCCTCACCTGGAGTCACGCCGTGTACGTGGAAACGTTTCTGATGTACTTGCAAAAAGAGATCGAATTGAGAGGAGCCGTATCCTGCCCAATCACAAAATAGGCGGAAGCAGGACGCTACGAAAGGAGCAAGAGAATATACGTTTTCACGTTGGAAAAAATTTCCCTGTGACTATCGAGTGCTTCGATTTCCCCGCGTGTGAACCAGCGGATTTCGCGCCCTTCGTGTTCCGCAAGCGAAATGGCTTGCGATTCATCAAGCGGCCGCGCAATGTAGAGAAAATCAATATGCTCGTGCGCCGGCTCGTTCCTTTCCTCACTCACGGGAATATTTTCGAGGAGGAGCGCGATGGGTTTCTTCAGCATCTTCCCCTCCTCTCGATTTTCTTTAAAAAGATCCAGAGATTCCTCTTCCACGATTTCGACATCGAGTCCTGTCTCTTCTTTACACTCACGCTTTGCAGCGTCTTCTGGCGTTTCATCGCTATCAATATGCCCACCGGGAGGCATCCATCGCTTAAGACGCTTGTGCCAGAGAAGCAGCGTGCGATTCTGTGAATCGATGATGAAAGCCGTTGCGGTGAAGTGACGATGCATACTCTGGTATCCTACCTCAGATGGTACTTATCGACTCTAACTCCACTGCACTGAAGATTAATGACCCTATGCCTCACTTCGAGCTCCCAGGGACAGATGGTCTTACGATTCGCTCCAAGGAGATCCGCGATCCTGTTCTCGTTGTGATCTTCACCTGCAATCATTGCCCCTATGCTCAAGCCTATGAAGATCGTTTGATCACTCTTGCGGAAGATTTGGATCAGGAGGGAGTGCAGTTCATTCTGATCAATTCGAACGATGCCACAAACTATCCCGAGGATGATTTTGTGCATATGGAGAAGAAGGTGGAGGAAAAGGGATACCCCTTTCCCTACTGCCACGATGAATCCCAGGAAGTCGCTAAAGCCTACGGCGCTCTCTGCACGCCGCACTGTTTTGTCTTCAATCGCGAGCGGAAACTCAAATACAAAGGGCGAGTGGATGATAACTGGAAAGAACCGGAAAAAGTGACAGAGCATAACCTCCGGGATGCCTGCCGTGCGATTGCCAGAGATGAGGAACCCCCGGTGCACGAAGCAAACGCTATAGGGTGTTCTATCAAATGGAAGGAGTAATAGATATTTATCTGCCATAACTCTTGATTCCTATGTGAGCCAAGAGTAGAACTCCTGTAACTTTAATTCTTTCCAAATATTTCTATGGAAAAGACCTCCCAAGAGCAAGAATTGCCAGCAGGTTTGGCAGGAGAAATCGCCGAAGATCACTCGATGAGTGAAGAGAACAAACAAGACGAGCGCGAGAGGCAAAAGGAAATTAGTCTTCGATTAGAACGGGCAAGTGCCGGAGGAAAATTTGTAAAAACTATGAGGCGTATTCATTGATTTTTGATTCGTAACACCAGTATCTCCGGCGGCGCGAAGAGCCGCGCGCGGGGACCTGTCTCCCCTACTCCGCGCGTAATCGCAAGAGTGGTATTCCCATCCAACGGAAAGATCCCCTGATCGTAGGAACGCGGGAGTTGGGTGGGGAGTGCAGGGAGAGGACCAATGAAAGGAAGACGAATCTGCCCTCCGTGCGTATGGCCGGAAACAATCAAATTCGCATAGGAAGATCTATTATCCAGGATCACGCTCGGATCATGAGCAAGTAGGATCACGGAGGATTTTTGTGATGTCTTCGGGAGGGCGCTTTCCAAGTTATCGTGCCCCGAACAGGCGTCATCAATACCGGCAATGAAAAGTGGTCCCCCTTCCTCTAAAGGCACTTCCACCGATTCATTGTTGAGCATGCGTACATTGAGGCGCTCAAGGGTTCGCAGAACTACATTCGATCCATCAAATGTTCCATAGTAGGTGCTGCTCTTCCCCCTGTGGGAAAGACAGTTGTACTCATGATTTCCCATCACACCAAAAACACCGTAGCGAGCTTTGAGCTCCTGGAGCGGCGCAAGGTGATCGGCAGGATCTGATCCGTGGTAGGTATAGTCCCCTGCAAGGAGCACAAGATCCGGTGAGAGTGCATTCACTTTCTGAACGAGCCTCTGCATAAATCCTCTGCCTTTGTATGGACCCACATGGAAATCGCTAAGCGCAACAATGGTGAGTTTCTCGACTGTTGGTAGCGAAACCCTCTCTTCGGTAATCGAAATCATGCGTGATTCAATGAACGAGCCGTAGAGCACCGTGAATGAGAAAGCAGCACCAACCACAATGAGCGGTACGCGTCGGAACTTTGACCAGGATCTCTTTTTAAGGCCGATCCATACGAGTCCGCCGCCTCCGGCGACGAAGAGCAGAATGAGTCCATCCCAAAAGAGGGACATCGTGAAATAGGTCCAGATCATCCCCCCTATGGTACACTCCCTGTAATGGCAAAGCGCGCAAAATCAGCACACAAACGCATCGCCCTGGGTGCCGATCACGCGGGGTTTGCACTCAAGGAATCGCTCCGGGAATACTGCAGAAAGAAAGGAATCGATGTGTTGGATGTGGGTACATTCAGTAAGGAATCTGTGGATTACCCGCTCATCGGGAAGAAGATCGCAGAAGTCATGCTCGCAGAGAAGATTTCCGGAGTTTTCCTTGGAGGTTCTGGATTTGGCGAGTGCATGGCTGGGAATAAAATCGCCGGGATCAGAGCTGCGCGCTGTGCTTCGGTGGAAGACGCAGTCATCACACGACGACACAACGATGCAAACATGTTGAATCTCGGCGGGAGGATGATGAAGGGAGCGGAGGCAAAGAAGATTCTCGATGCGTTCCTCACTACCCCCTTCGATGGCGATCCCAATTCCAAAGAAGATGGCGAGAGGCACGTACGGAGAATAAAGATGCTGCACGAAATGGATGGATATCCCTATCCGTAAACCCTACAGCCCTAACGCCCTATGTCCCAAGTTCTCATCACTCCCTCAATCCTCTCGGCAGACTTTGCAAAACTTCAGGAGGAAGTGGATTCCATCGCTCCCTACAGTGATTGGCTGCAGGTAGATGTGATGGATGGACACTTCGTGCCGAATTTGAGCTTTGGTGCACCGGTGATGAAAGCAATCAAAACCGATCTTCCACTCGACGTGCATTTGATGGTGACAAATCCTGCAGAGCGAATCGATGAATTTGTCGAGGCGGGGGCTTCTCATGTCACATTCCACGCGGAAGCAGTTCCAGGGAGAGCCNATCAGGAACATCTGGTAAAAGTAATTCGAGCGAAGGGCTGCACTGCTGGCATCGCTATTAATCCGGAGAGTCATCATGATTTGATTCAAACAATGGATATTGATCTCGTTCTCTGTATGACTGTGCATCCTGGGAAAGGGGGTCAGCAGTTCCTCGAGAGCGTTCTCCCGAAGATCAAAGAGATTCGTTTGCAGCACCCCGATGTGATGATCCAGGTAGATGGAGGCATCAATGCAGAAACTGGCAAACTCTGCAGGGAAGCAGGGGCAAATAATCTCGTTGCAGGGAGTTACATTTTTAAGAGTAAGGATCGTAAGAAAGCGATCGAGGCACTCCGGGGATGAACAGAGCCATGATACACTTGGCCCATGTTCTCCATTCAAAACGTGTCTCACGGAGATCACATTCAGAACCTCTCCTTTGAGGCTGCACCCGGAGAGTGCATTGCGGTAGTTCTCCAAACAAAAAATGATGTACAAGCATTGATCCGCCTCCTCACAGGAGAGGAACGATTGGAGAGTGGGAGCATTCTGATTGATGGCATTCCTTTAGAAAAATTAACCCCAAGGCTCCTCCAGATGTATAGGAGAAGCCTCGGCCTGATGCTTACCGAAGAAGAGCTCCTCCCTGATCGATCTGTGTTCGATCACATCGCAATTCCACTGCGCGCACAGGGGATCTGGAAAAAGAGGAGGGAGGAACGAATTTTTGCTCTCCTCACAGAGATCCATCTTACGAAGAAGCACTCCGCAGCACTCCACACACTCTCGAGTGGGGAAAAGCGGCGCGTAGCAATCGCCATGGCACTCGCAATGGAGCCAAAAATCATTATCGTAGAGGATCTCATAAAAGAAGATGATGATCCCGAGACAGAGGAAATCATAAAGAGCCTCCTCGCAAAAGCGATCCAAAGCGGTGCAACCATCATCATCGGAACGTTGAATGCTGAGCGCTTTCATGCGCTTGATCCAAAGATCATCGGAGGAAGTGGAAAAGAGAAAGCGAAGGAACAAATCGCAAACACTTCCTGGAAAGCGAAGGAGCGAACCCGCATTATCCCCATGCCCTTATGACGCCTACCCCAAGCGACAAAACTGACTATGCCTCTGCGGGAGTGGATATCGCGCGGGGGGATGAGGCGGTACGAAGGCTTAAAAAACACGTCGAGAGTACATTCAACAAAAATGTGCTGCGGGGAGTGGGATCATTTGCGGGAGCACTTGCTGCAGAAGAGCTCACAGCGCTCGATGAGCCTGTGATCCTTGCAAGTATCGATGGAGTAGGTACGAAGACCGTCATTGCAGAAAAAACCGGGCAATGGGAGGGCATCGGTCACGACATTGTGAATCACGGTGCAAACGACCTCGTCTGCCAAGGTGGCAAAGCAATCCTCTTCCTCGATTACATTGCCGCAAGCAGATTGGATCCTGCAGTCGTCGAAATCATCGTGAAGGGCATGAGCGATGCATGCAGGGAGGTTGGCTGCGTCTTGATTGGTGGCGAAACCGCCGAGATGCCGAAGGTCTATAGCGAGGGATCCTACGATGTCGCAGGCACCATCATCGGTATCGTAGAGCGTGAGAAGATGATCACAGGAGGCATGATCGAAGAGGGTGATGTGCTCGTCGCACTCGGAAGCAACGGCCTCCATACCAATGGCTACTCCCTCGCAAGGAAGGTGCTTCTGGAAGATGCAAAGATGGATCCGAATGGTGTAGTACCAGAGCTCGGTTGCACTCTGGGCGAAGCTCTCCTCAAACCTCACACGCTGTATGCGAATACCGTTCTCAGGCTCCACCACGAAATTGGATTGAAGGGAGTTGCGCACATCACAGGTGGAGGCATCGCGGGGAACCTCATGCGCATCATTCCGGAGGAACTTGGGGGCCGGATCGAAAAGAAATTGATTCGAAGGCTTGGGATCTTCGATCTGATTCAAAAAATGGGAAATGTGAGCGAGGAGGCAATGTACGAGGCTATGAATATGGGAGTGGGAATGATTCTTGTTTGTAATCCGTCACAGGGTGAGAAGATACTTTCTGGCGCTTCTGGGTCCTATGTCATAGGTGAAATTGTTGTTGGAAGTGGAGTTTCTCTCATAAATTGACATAGTCACATAATTATTATTTAATATTTCCATGTTGGAAGGTAAAGAAATTAATGTGTGCCCAATGTTCGACGGGCTCGGCATTTCTACTCGAGGACTACAGCCGATTGTACAAACTCCGGGTATGTACCCATATAAGGAACAAGGAGATGTTCGGAAAAACTGGTCGTACTTTATGTCCTATGGACTAACGGCTCTGCGACAAGATTTCACACAGAGATCTGTGCCAAATCCGCGTATCATGGCGCTTACCGGAATTGGAAACGGGCTCGAGGGTATAGCCGCCGCCCGCATTTTCCCGGATTCGCTCCGCAGGCTCCATGTCATCGATGTTGATCAAGAAATTCTGAGGGGAGCTCTCCATAATATCCGCAGAAATGTCGAAACGACTCATTTGGAAATCATTGGCCATGTCGGATCATTTTTTGAACCAATCGAAGGAGATGGCGCAGTGATCGATCTTGCTGCCGGCAATGTGCCGAATCTCCCTTCGGAAGAAGATCAGAAGCTCATCACCGGTTCAGACAAAGGCACATTCATGCCACGCGAGTGGTTTGAGCGATATCTGCCACCGGAAATATTCTTGAAGTGGGCACTCGGGACTCAGTACGCATTCCTGATGAGCGCCTCCAAAGTTGTGCGAAAAGAAGGATCAGCAATGACACTCGTCGGAGGAAGATTCCCGCTCCCGCTTGCGAAGGATCTATTCACGCAAACAGGGTATGAACGCCCAGAGGAGGTCATCTGTGGATTCAAGCAACAGACTGAACCAACACCCGATTACCGCGGATACAGCGCGTTCGAACAGGCCTCGGATGATGTGCGATTTGATTTTTATCTCTATGAGAATGCGCAGAAGCGCTTAGCACAGTCCAACATTGGGAATCCGACAAGAATCCATACTGGCAGCAAAATCAAATCTACCCTCGAAGATCTGAAAGTAAGCGCGCAGCAAGCATTGGAAGTTCACTCACGAGGAACTACCCTCTTCGGTCACACGGTGCACCTCTTCCGGGGCATTCGGTAAGAAATACTCGACGAGCGCATGGTACAATCCCCCTCCATGCCTATTGCAACTGATTCCCGAGCCCTTTCCTGGGCATGCCTGAACCTTCTCACAAAGAAGCGCTACGACTTCCTGATAGCGACATATGGTTCACTGGAAAATGCATGGAATGCTCTGGATCAGAATCTCCTGCAAAAATTGGGGTGCCGCGAAGATACGATCTTAAAAGTACTCAACGAAAAAGAAGAGCTCAATCTCGATCAACATCAAACAATCCTGAAGAAACAGAATATTCAATTCCTCACGATCGGAGATGAGGAATATCCAGAGGCACTCCGCGAGATTGCAGATCCTCCTGTCTTTCTCTTTGCCAAAGGCAATTTAGATCTCCTCCGGGAACCCTTGATCGCAATTGTTGGAACAAGGAACATGAGCGCCTATGGGAAGAGGGTAGTGGAAATGCTTGTCCCTCCATTTGTGCACGCAGGTTTTGTAACGGTGAGCGGTCTCGCGATCGGTATTGATGCGGCGGTTGCAAAGGAGACAATGACCGTGGGTGGCAAAACGATCGCAGTGCTTGGAGCGGGCTTAAGTGCGATCTACCCCAAAACAAATGCAAGACTCGCGGAGGAAATTGTTGAACATGGCGGCCTCCTCCTCACGGAGTATCCCCTCCATATTGCTCCGGATAAGTACACCTTTCCCGCACGGAACCGCATCATTGCAGGGATCTCGCTTGGTACAGTCGTGGCAGAAGCTGCCGCTCAGAGCGGATCACTCATTACCGCAAGTCTGGCTCTCGAGTACGGGAAGGAAGTGTTCGCAGTCCCAGGACCGATCTTCGATCCCAATATGGAGGGCACACACCACTTGATTCAGAAGAGCGGTGCCAAACTCATCACTTCTGCAGAGGATGTACTCCTGGAACTTGGCGTTGTGATACCAGAGAAGAGTGCAAATTCCTCTTCCTATGAAGCACAAACCGCAGAGGAAGAGCTCCTCTGGAAGTGCCTCACCACAATGCCGCAGAGCGTGGATGAACTCACCGAAAAGTCAAAACTGAGCGTTGCCGCAATCAATGCCACTCTCACACTCATGGAGCTTAAGGGTGGTGCAAAGAATATCGGCAGAGGGCAGTGGGTAAAAATTTGAGGTATACTAATTACATGTGGCCTTTCCGCAGTAAAAGTAAGAAGTTTTCACGCATAGAGAAAGTGATTACAGGGCTCGTGATTGGTGGTGCCATAGGCTCGATCGTGGGCAAAACCCTCATGGATCGTATCCGCGAGAATGATGGGGAAAAAGACGAGAAGGATGACAAGGAGGAAACTGATATCGAAGAAAGTGATGAGGAATAGGCTTTTCCCGCAATAATTGCAGTAATTAAAAATGTAGTTGTCAAAAAAAACCAAAGTTCTACCATGAGAAACTAATTAACCATTTTGCTTTTGACGAATAATACAGAAGCACCGGAGGCAAGATTCTTTCCAGCATATCAGCAACGGGTACTCTATTGCCCACGAATAAATCCCAACTGGCCAGAAGAGCTCGAAGCATGGAATGCATTTGCACTCGATGATAAGACCAACACCGTCATGGCAGTTGCAAGAAACAAGAAAGAACTCATGCGCATTCTCGCCGAGCACCATATAAAGATTGCAGGAAGTGGAACAATCTTTCTTTTAAGAAAGAACTTTTCACAAAACAAACTGGTGGAATCTCACTCTCCAAGCAATTCCTCTACAAGATTGACCTCGGACTCAGTGGTCGGGGATGTGTCCTCCTCCACTCCCAATCCCTCTTCGATCACAAGCACAGGATCTTCGACGACGGCAGTGGGCTCGTAAGTTTCCTCCGTTTCCTCAGATTGATTTGCGGATGATTCATCTTCAATTGCTATGGCTTCTTCCTCTGTAGGAGAGGCATCTTCTTCGATATCTTCTGTTTCCTCTGTCGCACTTTCTTCTGTAACTTCTTCCTCCTCCACATCTGTGGCCGGCGTCTCCTCTGATACTGTGTCCTCTTCCTCACTCACTTCCTCTACAACTTCTTCGGTCTGCTCCTCAATCACGACGACTCCCTCCTCTCCAAGTTCCGCTTCTGCGAGAGCAGCGTACTTCTTCCAGGAATCCGACTTCCCTTCTGCATCCCCTGCCTGCACCACAATGATCTGTCGCGTAGCGACTGCCTGCTTTTCCGTAGGTGCAGGAGGCACGAACACGGAATGGGCGAAGAGGCCGACAAGAACGAGGAATACAAGAGCTGGCATGGTTTTGATGTTCATAGATATTATACACTATTTTTCATGTTTCGTCTATATCTACAAAAACCGCGCTTTATTAGCATTGTGATCATCGTTTGTTTCGGCATAGCGGATCACCCCGTCCTTCCCATGGAGGTAGTACCAGTAGGGGCTCTCCTTAGGGTGCAGAGCCGCCTGGATGCTCTGTAAGCCGGCATTTGCGATAGGGCCGGGGGGCAGTCCCACATGTTTTCTGGTGTTATAAGGCGAAGGATTTTCCAGATCTTCACGCGTGAGGGGCTCTGTAGACTTTAAGAGTGCATACCGGATAGTGGCATCTACATCGAGTCCCTGATTCGCATCGAAGCGCTTCCAGAGAATCCCGGAGACTATGGGGCGCTCCTCATCCGTCTTCGTCTCTCGCTCGATGAGCGAAGACATAATCACGATCTCTTTAAGTGAGCGCTCTGATACTGCAAGATCTTCCGCTAACCCCTCGATGATGCGTGTGCGGAATGTCCCAAGCATCCGCTCGAGGAAAAGCTGAGGGACGAATTCGTTCGGGTTCACAAAGTACGTATCGGGGAAGAGGTATCCCTCTAGTCTTCGAGCTCGATCTGAGGGCGCATCGAGAAATCCTTCTCCATCATTAAGAAAATCAAACGAGGAAAAATCACACGTCGCAGCGCATGCAAGGAGCGCTCCCTGCTCTCCTAAGCCATTCTCGGCAAGGAGTGCATCGATTTGATCGACTGTATACCCTTCCGGAATAGTGATCGTAACCTCCTGACCCTTCGCACTTGCGAGGATTTCTGCAATCTCCGCAAACGTTGCGTCTTCCGGAATCGAGAACGTTCCTGTTTTCACTCCTGTATCGAGTCCATTGATCTGGAGGTAGAGGCGGAAGGCAAATGCCGAAGGAACCAGACCATGCTGTTTAAGTGCCTGCGATATCTCCCGCACCGTCATGCCGCTTTCCACTTGTATCTCCGTTGGCCCCCCGAGGCCCTCCCCTCCTCCCATGACCTGGAGGAAGAAGATCGTTGCGCCAAACGAGAGGAGAAAGAGGAAGAAGAGTGCGCGGAGAAATTTCATGCGGAAGGAGTATACCGCTTTCTTCGAGTGTTCTCTTCGAGCGAGGCGCTAACAGGCGCCGAGTCGAGAAGTTCTCAAAACAACACGCTTCTCGATTCGCCCCGCTTAAGGCGGGGCTCACTCGAAGAGAACTACTGTTGACCGAGTCCTAATTCCCCCATCACCCCCTTCATCTTCTCTGCAGCAACAATCTGCGCTTTACCCATAGCACGATTGAATGCATCTTTGAGGAGCTCCGGGATCTGCTCACGGGGAACATCTGCAGCAATCTCGATCGAAACAACCTTCTGCTCACCATCCACTACCACTTTCACTCCTCGAGCTTCCGCTTCGATGTGGATTAATTTGAGTTCCTTCTTGGCCGCCTTGGCCTGCTTCTGGAGCCGATACATGTCACGCGCTTTTTTCAACATATGCGGAGTGTAGCGCATATTCATCGGCTCTTCATCTACGATCGCGCGAAATCCCAATCAAGATAACCCTATGCGATCCCCAATTTCTTGATCCACGAAGACCTTCTTCCTCCCATACTTCATGCGACTGTACTCCTTGATGAGCTCCGACATCTTGGGATTTTTCCCCGTTTCATCCCAGAGTGTCTCCATGGAGAACGGGCGTGAGGTGGTGTTATTAATGTTGAGCTTGATGTAGCACTTGTAATTGGCAATACCAATCACATCCTGTTCACTCAGCACTGGTGCGTATTCCTTCGCCATATACTCGGCATCCTCTGCACCAATTTTAAAGCTCTGCATGGTACCCACGTTACCGAAGACGGCATCGCGGAGCTTCGTATTCTGCTGCTCATAGGCAGAGGTTTTCGCGACAAGTTGCCCGATGTACTGGTGAGCCATGATGAGGGCGAGATGGTACTTGCGAGCCTCGGAGAGAATCGTTGCAAAGGCATCCGTTGTAAAGTTCTGGAATTCGTCCACGTAGAGGTAGAAATCCTTGCGTTCGCTCTCCGGCATATCAGCACGACTAAGCGCTGCCATGTTCACCTTATTGACGAAGATGAGCCCGAGGAGTTGAGCATTGGTATCGCCAATCCTTCCCTTGGACAGATTCACGAGGAGCACCTTTTCCTCATCCATGATTTTCCGTATATCGAAGGCAGATTTTGGCTGCCCGATGATGTTTCGGATTGTCGTATTGGTGATGAAAGGACCAAACTTTGCAGAGAAGTACGGGATCATCTCCTCCTTTTCCCGTGCACCGGTCTTTGCGATTTCGTGCTCCCAGAAGCTCTTCACCACCGGGTTTCTGCACTTACTCACTTTGTAGTGCTGGAACTCATCATCCACAAAGAGTCGCGGAACATCGATGAGTGTTGCACCTTCTTCCTCATCATCCATGAGTGTGAGGCAGCCATTACGAAAGTAGTGCTGGATACGTGGTCCAAAGATTTCGTTTCCAAAGAGCTTGATGAAGATCTCCATGGCATCCAAGGATGCGCGATCTTTCTCCTCATCGGTGTGTGCTTCGAGAAGATTCAAACCCATCGGCCGTTCGGTATCCGAGGGGTTAAAGATGATGACATCCTTCGCACGCTCTTTTGGCACATACATGAGCACATCTTCGATCAGATCTCCGTGAGGATCCACGAGGCACATCCCTTTTCCCCGCTGCACATCCTGCCTGGCGCAGAAGCTTAAGAAAACAGATTTACCCGTGCCGGATTTTCCGATGACATAGTGGTGACGGGTTCTATCTTTATCCAGGATGCGTACATCTGTGAGTTGCCCGCGGTGGCGGTTTCGCCCAAGGAGAATTCCTTGTGTGGGAAGATCCGGCGGCGGTGGAAGAATTTTGTAGCTGATCCACTGAATGATCGGGATCTTGTTATAGCGACTATCAGGGAAATGGTAGATCGTCGCAAGTTCCCGCTCCGTGAGGAGGCATGTGGAATGCCAGAAACCGTTGATCCTGCGCTTCCAGAGCCAGTGGATAATGGGGGCATTCCAAATGTACGGAAGAACATCGATAAACATGCGGTGGTTATCGAACCAGTTGCCATACATATCCTTGAACACGTTGAATGCCACCTGCATGTTGTTTGTAATTTCCACCGCATGATGCATCGTGGAGGAGGAGGCAAGAATGCGCACCGAACAGTGGAACCCGCTCATGCCGGCCTTCTCCCCCATCCGCTTGTAGAGCTCTTCCTCAGGCTGGATCATACGAACGAAGGAATCCCCCTGCGACGCGCCGGGAGCAAAGGTTGTGCGATCAGCTTCACCAGGAAGGAAGATGGCCCCGATGATATTGCCAAGGGTACCAAGCAGTGGAATACCCTCTAAGAACGCCGCGAATCCACCGGGTTTCTTGCCTTTGAACGAGCGTGATGCGTACTTCTTCACTTTCTTCTGCCAGGCATCGGAGAAGGAAGGATTGAGGATAATCTGCACAGTTGCTCTATCCGCCTCCTGGAGCTTACTCAGCACATTCGTCAGATCATTGAGCGGATCATCCTGCATGTTTTCGTAGGAGCGGATCGGGAAAATGAACTTCCTGTGGAGCTTCATGTAGTAGCCAACGAGTGCCGAGCCTTTCGGCCAGATCTCTGGTGTGGATTCCTCCGGAGTGACTTCCGCAAGGGAGTAGAACGATGTGATCTGCTTCTCCACAATCCCAACAAGTTGTTTGCGACAGACGATGTAGAACATGATTTCGTTTTTTTCCACGAACATTTCGAAGCTCATGGTATTAAAGCGCCATATCCACGTATGGAGGATCGTCCAGACGTTCAATGTCTTTACTTCCCAGAGCGCACGGAAGAGCTGTTCCATGATGGCGATCTTCTCCTTCCAGTCTTTCTCTGTGCGCTTCTCCTCATCCACTTTGCTGTCGTTCCTTGGGAGGAGCACCCTCATCGTTACAAGATCACGCGTGTGGAATACCGCATAGAAGAAGCGTAATGCCGGTTTTACTATTTCGTGCCAGAGGAGCCAAATCGTAACGACGAGGATCGTACGATCCAGTGGATCCTCCATGAACCACGTCCATCCTCTCTCCCAGATCGGGTGCCGTAAGATCCAGGAGCCTACTGCAATCAGCAGTAGAATGATCGGCCAGAAGAGGAGACGAAGGAACGTAACCATGAATTCAATGTGAATATCTTACACCTGCAAGGTCAAAAGTATTGGCCGGTGATCCGAGGCAAGCACCGGCAGAACTTCGAGATGCGCAATAGGAAGATCCGTAGAGCAGAGGAAGAGATCAAGCGCACGCTTGGGGTGCATGGCTGGGAACGTAAGATCACTGAGCGTGTTCACCATGCGGAGACGACAACTCTCGATAATGCCCGTGAGTTCATCCGCACCGCCGAAAATATTAAAATCACCACAGAGAATCACATGCTTACGACTCTGGATGATGCGTGTAAGCTCCATGAGCTGCTGCTTGCGTGTTTTCTTACGAAGCGAAAGATGCGCAACAATCAGGGAGAGCTCCTCCGAGATGCATATTTCGTACACGAGTTTCTTTGCGCCATGTTGCAGGTAATGCGCATGGAACGGGAATTTCTGTCGTGCGAAGAATCCGCCCAAGTTCCCGCGGAAGTAGGGAATGTGCGAAAGCAGACTCCTGCGGCCGTACTTATTTCGGAAGATATGCACCGGATACTGGAGCAGCGGCTGCAAAAACCGTGGCATCCGTCGCACCTCCACAAAGCAGCAGAGATCCGGCTGCACCTCGTTCACAAGCGCATTGATAAGCACGAGCACGCGGTTGAAAACCTTCTTTGGTGTGTAGAGGTACCGGAGAAAATGCAGCATGTAGTCACGGCACGATCCCTGCATACCAGTGCAGTAGCCAACGTTGTAGAACAGGATGCGGGTAGTGGCGCCTTTCGGCATGGTAGTTGAGGGGTGTTTATTGTTATGATTATACCACAGATATGGCGCTTTCGCTCCTCGTTTCGAACCTCATCAATATCCGCTACCTCACCGGTGTGGAGATGACCTTTGGGATCATGATTATGGAGAACACCAAACGCACGCTCTTCGTAGATCAGCGCTACATCGAAAAAGCCAAAAATGGAGCACGATCAGGAATCCGCATTCTCCCGATCGAGGCTCTGCCTGAGTATCTCAAAAAGAGAAAACGCATTCGCTTCGAAGCAGAAGATGTCTCGGTGGCACGCCTTCAGCGTTGGAAAAAGCGTTACAGGGGAATTGAGTGGATCCCTGCGGAGAATGTCATCGAAGGAATGCGNAGGAGAAAGAGGAAAGAGGAGCTCAAAGCAATCGGAGGAGCTTGTCGCATCACCGATGCGGTACTCAAGAATGTGCCGAAGATGTTGAAGATTGGTATGAGCGAAAAAATGCTCGCCTGGGAAATCGAAAAGCTCTCCCGTACCCTTGGTGCCGATGCCATGGCATTCGATACGATCGTGGGCTTTGGATCTCATACCGCTCGACCACACCACTCCCCCACTGATCGGAAGTTGAAAAAGCACGACATTATTCAAATTGATATGGGTGTGAAGGTGGATGGCTACTGCTCGGATTGCTCACGTGTGTTCTTCCTGGGAAAGAAAACCGAAGAACAAAAGAAGATCTTTGATCTCCTCGTAAGGACAGTGAACGAAACAACGAAACAGGTGAAAGCGGGAATGACGAATCACGCACTCGATAAATACGCACGCTCAATGCTTCGTAGGGGCGCCCCGCTGGGGCGCCCTGGTGAAAAAATGATGACTCTCACATCCGGAAAAAAATTGGATGAATTCTTCACGCACGGCCTTGGACATGGTGTGGGGTTGGAAATCCATGAAGGAGCAAACCTCAGTAAGCGAGCCCCAAAACAGATTCTCCAGGCAAATGAGGTGATCACGATCGAGCCTGGGATCTATTTCCCTGGGAAATGGGGTATGCGGATCGAAGATACTATTCTCGTCAAAAAAACGGGAGCAATTGCCCTTACTCGTGCGAAAAAAATTTGAGTTTTTTCTGTTATTTTGCATAGTTCCCTCTATAATTTTTCTCATGGCGAAAGATGATTTCAACGGCGTACCTCCCTATGAACCACAGCGAGAGTCATATAGTGATCCTAACAATCCCCGCTTTAGTGAACTAACTACAGGCCAACAAGCTGCAGTGGCAGGATTTGCGCTTGCTTGTGTGACTTTGATAGGAGGTGTGCTATACGTCACCAAATCCGGTGCGCTCTCAGGTTCGAAAGAACAAAAAGGGGGAAAGAACAACACAACCGAAGTAAAAACAGAAAAGGATTCTATTGAATAGGCTTGAGGAATTCTGCGAGTTCCAAAATCGATACTTCTTTTTGTAAGAGTGAATCTCTATCACGAACCGTCACGTGATCTTTTTTACTCTGTTTATCATCATCACCAATGGTTCCAAAATCAATCGTGATGCACTTGGGGGTCCCAATTTCATCCTGCCTGCGATAGCGCTTGCCGATTGATCCCGTCACATCAAAATCGAGCCGCAGATTCGTTTTTGTATTGAGGAGCTCATAGACCTCCTGTGCTTTTTTGATGAGGCGCTCATCCTTGCTTAAAGGGAGAATCGCAACTTGCACAGGTGCAAGACGCGGATCAAGCCGCATCACCACGCGATCCTCGCCGTTCTCTAATTTCTCCTCCTCATATGCATTGAGGAGAACGACGAGTGTGAGGCGGGAGAGTCCGAACGTTGGCTCAATGACGTGTGGAATGAGCTTCTCATTGGTATCAGGATCCATGTACTGGAGATCTTCCCCACTCTGTTCCATGTGGTTTTTGAGATCAAAATTCGTGCGATAGGCGAGACCGAAGAGTTCCTTCCATCCAAACGGAGTTTGATATTCGATGTCTACAGTCTTCTTACTGTAGTGCGAGAGCTCGTGTGGTTCATGCTCACGCACGCGGAGCTTCTGAGTATCAATACCAAGATCCTTGAGCCATTGCTGCTGCTCCTTTTGCCAGTAGGTGAACCACTTCTCCCATTCCTCCTCGCGGATAAAGTATTCAAACTCCATGAGATCAAACTCGAGCGTGCGGAAGATGAAGTTCCCCGGCGTAATCTCGTTCCGGAATGCTTTTCCCGTGGAAGCAATACCAAAGGGGAGGCGTTTACGCGTCGTTGTGAGAACATTCTTGAAGTTCACGAACATTGCCTGCGCGATTTCGCCTCGCAGATACACATCGCGTGCTGCCTCTCCCTCCACAATTCCAAGTTGCGTACGGAAGAGCAAATTGAACGTACGTGCCTCGGTAAATTTTCCTTTGGCCCCACACTTTGGGCAGGCGATCTTCTTCTCCTCAATGATTGCAGTGAGTTCCTTCGGGGATTTTCCATCGACCTTCAAATCTGGAAACTTTTCTTCGATCAAATGATCCGCACGGAACCGCGACTTGCACTCCTTGCAATCCACCATCGCATCATTGAAGTTTGCAACATGCCCACTTGCCTCCCACACCTTCGGGTTCATCATGATTGCAGCATCGATAAAGACCATATCCTGCCGCTTATGGACAAACCGTTCGAGCCAGAAGTTACGGATGTTCTCCTTTAAAATCGCTCCAAGCGGACCAAAGTCCCAGCTATTTGCGAGCCCGCCGTAGATCTCGGAGCCGGGGAACACAAATCCACGGCGCTTACTGAGGGAGACGATTTGATCGAGGGATGTGGCTGCCATTACAGGAAGAGTACCAGAGGTGTATGTGAACAAACCATCATCATCCATTATTGATCTCCAGGGAATCTCAGGCTACAATCGGACGCTATGGCCGAGCCTAAATACCACACCCCGATCCCCCTTCGCTCGGCTCTTGCCGAGCTTCGGAGGGATCTCTCAACTATTATTGGATTCTAAACGCTTTATGTCACAACCTCTCTACCGAACTCCGAAAGGCACCTACGATATTCTTCCCGAACTCCAGCAATACCATACGTACATTAAGAAAGCGGTGCGTCACAGGGCACGCCAGGCAGGTTTTAAGCGGATCGATACGCCGATTTTCGAGAACAGGGAGGTCTTCGATCGAGGGGTGGGGCTCCACACCGATATTGTGGAGAAGGAGCTCTTCACGGTGGAACGTCGCGGAACCAGTGCGTCAGCCTCCGCTTCAGCCTCCGCTAAAGCTACGGCCGACACGAAAGCTTCGGCGGACAGGGATATCGAGAAGGACGCCTGGGCACTTCGGCCAGAGCCTACCGCCCCGATCTGCCGCGCGTACATCGAACACGGCATGAAGGAGCTCCCCCAACCGGTGCAGCTCTACGTGATTGGCTCGATGTTTCGGTACGATCGTCCACAGAAGGGGCGCTTCCGCGAATTCCATCAGTTTGGGTTTGAATCGATTGGTATTAGCGATCCCAGCATCGATGCTCAGCTCATCAATGTCCTGAGTCACATTTTACAGGATCTACAGATCTTTGATCGACTCAAGCTCCAGATCAATAACATTGGTGATGCAGAGAGCCGCAAAGCATTCACCCAGGCTCTGGTTGATTTCTTCACAGGCAAGGAGCGCAACCTCTGCGAGGATTGTCAGAGTAGGCTCAAGACGAATCCGCTCCGGATCCTCGATTGCAAAAATGAGGACTGCAGAATCCTCCTCAAGATGGCCCCGAAGCTCGTGGATTACGTCGCAGAGGAGAGTAGGGAGTTCCACAAAACCCTCCTCGAATACCTCACCGAGTACCAAATCCCCTACGAAGAAAATCCAAACCTCGTGCGAGGCCTCGATTACTACAATCAAACCGTATTTGAGTTCTGGGATTCCTCCTCGGGGGCGCAGAACTCGGTTGCAGGGGGTGGGAGGTACGATGGGTTGATCGAGCTCCTGGGAGGACAAAAAACTCCTGCCGTTGGCTTTGGTTGTGGTATCGAACGCGTCATCTACCACATGAAAGAAGCAGGTGTGTTAGCTCCTATGAAGGATCAGGTGGATGTGTTTGTTGCGCAGCTTGGACCCGAGGCTAAAAAGAAATGTCTGCGCTTGATCGAAGCCCTGCGGGAATCCGGCGTGCACACGATTGGAGC
>C687J35174_10003589_pt1 | contig 21249 bp, 24 predicted proteins | sample RifCSPhighO2_01_FD_35174 | JGI IMG/M metagenome (IMG submission 35174) | reverse complement strand
GGGTATATTACATCTCTGATATTCCGAACCGTTTATAAATAGTTTAATCCTGCGGATTTGGTATGGCACATAGTTATGAAGAGATAAGGAAGATTGCTATAGAACTTCTTGCTGGACATGAAAATCCCACTTATTCTCTGACACAATATGAACATTTTAGATTAAGTGTTGGAGGAGTATTTGCTAGAAGGGCAGGCATAGATGGAGACCCTCAATATCCTCCGTTAGACAGAGAAGATAATGAAATTTTCCTAGAGGTCTTTTGGGATTTATTTAGACAGGGAATTATTACTCTCGGGCTTAACAACAATAGTCCAAATTTCCCTTGGTTTAGGGTAACAAGTTTTGGGAAAAAGATTTTGGAAAATCAGTCTGGCTATTTCTTTCACGATGTATCTTCTTATGAGAATATAATAAAATCAGAAATTCCCTCAATTAATGAAGTTACATTATTTTATCTAAAAGAAGCTATGCAAGCATTTCGTTCTGGGTGTCTTTTATCAGCGACTGTTATGCTTGGTGTAGCTACAGAACATACCTTTGAACTTCTTTTAGAAAGTACTCAAGAAAATGCTATGTGGAAGGATAAATTTTCTGGAGCTGTTAATGAGAAATGGGCTTTAAGAAGGATTAATAAATTTAAAGAAATTTTAGAATCAAATATAGGAAGTATCCCTAAAGAAATTAAAGAAGATTTAGATACTAATTTTGCTGGCATAATCTCTGTAATTCGGAATTTTAGAAATGAATCGGGTCATCCCACAGGCAAAGTTGTAAGTCGTGAGCAAGTTTTCGTTTTATTACAATTATTTATTCCTTATTGCAAAAAGCTTTACGCATTAATGGACTTCTTCAGAACTACTGATTGAATAATTTATTTCTTCTTTTTACCTTTGAGCATTTCATAAAATCTCCGATTTTAGAACGCTTTATAAATTACGACCTAATGAGTTTAATATGAAGTTCCAAATAATTATCGGGCTAGTCTTATTGTTAGCGATAGCTTCGCAAGTCTCTGCCTATGAATTAAACCCAGAAATCTATCTAAAAGAGTTTACGAACGCAAATGAAACGTGTTCTTATCAGGACGCTTTCTTTTACACATCAAGCACCAATACATTAACATTCAATGTAATGTATGACTGCGGTATTAACAACGAATCACGTATAATCTTGCCTTTCGATATTATGAACAAAAAGACCTATAGTACCAGTGATGAAATTGAGCTGTTTCATACTCTTTATGCAAGAGACGCAATGAAAGCAGGGAATATTAAGCCAGACAACTATTATCCTCAATCAGTTGATATATGCAACTATTTTGGTAAAAAATTTAATGAACAAGCTACAAGCTTAGGGTTTGAAGCGGGAGAAAGATTTGCACCAGAAAAATATAAACAGACATTCACAATAATTAAAAGCGCAGGTCATGCGACTGGTCTAATAACTGAGTTTGATATAGGAATTTTTCTTCTATCTGTAACTTGTAATAAAATGTCAAAAGTCGAGGAAGAGGCTTTCTTGAAAGTTGGGGAATGTTATCAAAATATCAAATCCTTAGAATCAGGCACATCATACTATGGTCAAACGTCTGCGATAATATCTTGCAACGAACAATCTAAGGCGATGTTAAAGGCAATACTTGATTCTTGGGCGCAACAACTAAAAAATCTTGCAAATACGGTTGTCGCAGTCGGTAAAGCTCTATTTTTTGACCCAATAGTGAATGCTTTAAAGGGAAGTACGGAGATGCCAACGTTTAAAGTAAGCCCTACTTCTTACGAGCTTGTTCAACAGGTTTACAATAAAATATCTTCTGAAAACGGGTTTTTCAAGAATCCAAACGCTAGTCAATCATCAACATTAGCAGATGTTAGATTTGTTCAGAAGTACAATGAAAGCACCTCAATATACTATCCTCTTCTTGATAAATATAAAAATTATAGTTCAAAAATCTCTGGCAAGTTCTCAGAAGTTCTTTCAAATATGTTCTTGAAGCCAAATGTACATCAAGAAAATGAAAGAACTGTCTTGCATTCTATTAGAGACAATCTTAATTTAATGGCTGATTTGATTAACGAAGGAAGGTACAATTCGGCTATTGATTTAGGCAAGAACATCTCTATGCAGTTTTCAGACTTAGACAAAGCTCTTGTGAATAATCCCTTACCTGAGCAAAAAATAGATTGGTTTACAATAATAATTATCTTGCTAGTGATTGTCGCAATAATCTATTTTGCTATTAAGTCATTAAGTTGATTTAGAATCCAAACCATTCCTTCTGTATCTTGCCCACAATATGTTTCTAAATCAGCTAAAATTTTCTTAGCTTCTTGAGGCGTGGCTTTCTTTCCTTCATAAGAACCGTGTGTAATGAAAAGATACTGAAGAGAGGCTTGTGTACCATCACTTATATCCATGTCATCATAGCCCTTGCCTGTAAGTGCAGGTAAAACTTTTTTTAGTGATGCTGAACCCTTTTGTGAAGGATGATAGTATGCAAAGTTTTTGAATGGGTCGTATAAATCCAACATTCTTTTTAGAACAACGTCCACCCATTCAGAGTTTTCTGGGAAAAATTCAGCTAATTCTTTCAACCTAGACTGTTCAAAAGTCTTGTAATATGCTAGAACAGTTCCTACATCTCCCAGAACTTTTCTAAGCTCTTTTGCAAAAGCAGGTCTAGGGTCTTCAACTCCCGAAGCGATAAATGAATAGTGTTTAGGCTTATCTCCTTGTTTTTCAATAACGTGAACAGAAAACTGAAAAGGAAGATGCTGATATGGTTTTGAATAATCATAAAGCGGGATTGCAGTTTGGTAGCTCTCAAAGTCCATAAAATAGAGGGGATATTTTAGACCTTTAATGAACTCGCTTAATTCTTTTTTGTCATGATAAGTCTCTCCTGTTATATGTGCTTTATGTTGAATTTTCTGTTGTTTTTTCTGCGGTCTTGTAGTAAAGTGTTCTTCCTTCATATCTTTTATTGATAATATTCCTGCATTAAACAGTGCTACTGCACTCTTTCCACCCCAGTATAAATCAAAGATGTCACAATGAGGGTTATTCTTCCAAAATTCATCAGTACCATGTACATTAAAATCATCAACGTGGCAATCCTCTCCTTTCTTGAACTCTGGACATTCTTTTAAGGAAATTATTTCAAGAAGTCTTTTTACAGTTGGCTCAATATTGTTAATCTCTTCTGATACTTCATCATCTACAGGAGCAACTACAAAAAATTCTTTAGGTTCTATTGCGCCTTTCCTTACATATTCGTTATTGATATGCAAAACAAAACAGTTCCTTATTTTTAATCCAGCAGATTGGTAAATATATTTTTGAAAAGCAACATCCCAGTAGTATTCTTCTTTTACTTCTGTCGCTCCCTTAACTTCGTAAATGTCCCATTCGTCTTTTCCAGCAGGTACAAGAATGTCAGCTCTTGCATAGCACTGTCCGTTTTTATGGATAAATCCCGCCTCAAACAATGGTTTTCTTTTATTCAGCAATTCTCTTGATTCTTTCTCGTTCGCATAATAATCTAGTTGCTCTTTTACTGCTATTCCATCAGGAAATAAGCTTTTGGCAAATTCCCCTACTTTATTGCCTTCACGAAAAAGATGTTGTGCTTGATGACTAAACTCTGGTAACGCTTCAGGGTTATGAAAGTCTAGCCATAACCACTTAGAACATTGGCGTCCATTAACAAAGCGTGACTTCGTTAGAAGCTTTTGTTTTGTCATAAGAATATTTGTATTTTAGGCTTTTAAGATTTATCGCAATAGCTTCTTTACAGCTTTAGTCTTCCAGTTGAAATTTGTAGGGTCTTTTTTCAATCGCTCCTTCATTTCCCAAAGGGTAGATTTGGATACTTTGTATCCCTTAGCATCCTTAAAGGATAACCTGAGAATCTTGTTAATTTTCTCCTTCTCTGACTTATATTCTAAAGGTTTGTCTAGTAATAGAGGTAACTGCTCTAAGTTCTTCACTTCTTTGCCAATAAAGATTAACTCGGCTTCGTTTATATGCCGTCTTTCAAGCTTTCCACTCTGAGAACCATTGATAAATTTGGATTCGGGATGATTCGCATATTCTAGAATAGTATCAGCTAAGTTCTTCCAATAGTGTAAACCTTCAAAAGTCTGTCCAGATTTATAATCAATAAACTTTTCATGAACTGCTAATTGAGAATCATAAGAGTAAGGAGCAATAGGCTTGATGTCTTTGTAATTTCTCTGTCCCACTAGAAAGAAATTGAAGGGTTTAATCTGTTTAGATATCAGTTTATATTTATTATATTCTCTAAACCTTTTATATAGGAAAGGTGTAGAAACTGCAATCTTAGAAATAGAAAATAGATTAGAGTACTTGTTTATTACATCCTCTTGGTTTATCAGATTATAATGTAATTTTAAGATATCTTCCCATACCTCTTTATGCCACTTTTCACCACTTTCAAATTTTTTATCAAAAGGATTGAGTAAATAACCTAAACCATGAAGCTTAAAGTTGTCTTTCTCGATTACTATTTTATTGTTCTCTAGTCTATAAAGGACATATCGCTTGGCGCTTATTCCATAGAATAGGTATTTTTCTTTCTCAATCTTAAAAAAGTCTTCATTGAAACTATACGGATTCAATGGCTTGAAGAATTCTCTCAATCCATGAGCATATTTTGAAGGAGCATAACAAGCATCAGTATCCATGTAGATATGAGATGTATTTTTGTCTTGCAGATATTTTTCAGCCATAGCAAGAAGAAGCCTAGCACCCGCTACTTGCATCACGGCTATTAATGGATTGAAGAACTTGCCTTCTTCCTCTACTTTCTGCTTTGCGAAAAACTGTTCTTTGCTATATACAATCAAATCAGTATCTTTCTGCTTAGTTCTCAACTCGATAAAGATGCCATACGTCAAGGAATTAGCCAGAATCTTCAAAGCTCTCTGCATTCCATCAAATCTATTGTAATCATCTGAACCTTTTTGATGCTTGTCTCTCAATTCCTTGTATTCGTGCCTCTTTTCAATAAGTATCTTAATGAAATTTTGCTCTGAAGGGTTTACTTCAATATCTAAAATGTTAGTTTTCTTTAATGTTTCCTGTTTTCCGACTGGAATAAATCCAATGGCTCTTTTTACTTTAGGAATTTTACCAGTTAATAACACCGAAGCGATAACATCTGGTAGAGCATAATAAAGTGACTTGCCATAGTTCAAGTAATTAATCCCAACATTGTAAACATCACCCTTGTGCAGATAATTAGACCTGATTGGTAGAATGTCCTCATTTGGCTCTAGTTCAACCAAAATATTCATCAGCTTCCAAATTTCCTTATTTATCAAAGTTGTCAAGTTTATTCTATTTAGAAATTCAATAGTTTCTTTAGTCATGTCTTTTTCTTGAATTTCTTTTGAGATAACATAATCCCACAAACCCATATTTATGGTTAGTGAGGGATACATACTAAGAAAATCCAAAACAGAAACTTCAACTGGAGTTTTCCGTATTTTAGTCTCACATCTTCCACCAAAATAAGCAGACATTAATTGCCCTTTCACTTTTGCGTTAATCTTTGTACTTATTTTAGACAATGGTTGTATTCCCATCTGCTTCAAAGCAGACTTTCCTAATGAAGCGTTAGAATATATCTTATTGAGGTTTGCCTTAATCTGAAATTTATCAAAATGCTTGACAATGTTCTGATATAAATTATAAGTAGCTAACAAGTCATTAATATTGTAATCAAGATATTCTTCATTAACAATGCCGTGTTCTTTGGCTTTTTGCTTTATTGTTTGACATTGAAAGAATTTTCCTGAGCTTTCTAAACTGGCGTGTTTATCATCTGTGAATATAACTGATGGCGTTCTCAAGTCCAAGAAATGACCTTTGAATTTCTTTGAAAACTGGATAAAGCTCATTGCCGAATCAATACTCTTTATTTTCAGTCTGGGAAGAAACTTATTTGGCGACAATTGAATAGAAAACCAATCACCTTTATGTGTATGCCTTCCCTCGCTGAAATGTATAGCCAATCTGCTCAAATCAAAGGGTAAATTAAAGCCAATGCACAACGATTTAGCCTCAAGCATTTCAGGATAAAAGATATTATCAATAAAATCTCCAACATCAAATAGATTAATGTTATTCTTATTACAATATTTCCTAATGATTTCTAATTCGCCTTTGACAAGATTATTTTTATGGTAGAACATTCCAAGTAAAGCCTCTTGCGAGTGTTGAACTACCATGAAAGAGCCAAACTTCAAATTCTGAAATTCATCATTGGTTGTTTCAGTATCAAATATTAATAGCCTATCAAAATCTTGATTGTTTTCTTGTACATCTCTCTTAAATCTTTTAGGATTCTCTTCAGTATAAGCCCTAATCGCTATCTTGCTCTGCATTGGTAATCTCCCTTTCAATAATAAAGCTCAAATGCTCACAAACTAATTCTTGTAGAGCTAACAAACTCTTCAAAGCCATAATTTTAGAGTTCTTTCTCTGCTCAACAGATAATGAATTTTGTTTACGAGTAAGATAATTATGGCAAGAAAGACATAATGGTATGGTTATTTTGGAATTCCTTCTTGATTGTATATGATGTTCTTCGACAATCTCAGAACCATTTTTGACTTCTTCAGCTCTTATTTTAGTAGATTCGATTTGTTTTCTTCTCTTAGCTAAGTATTGCGTCAATTCCTCATTCATCAGAATACACCTCATAGACTTCTGCATCTTCTTTGGATTCTTCAATATCTCGCACTGCTTCAGGATTAAACTCTAGTCTGTGTTTCTTTCCGTAAATATCTATAATGACTTTAGTTTTGAAAGGTACAAGATAACTAGAATCACCTGTTAAAAGATAATTCTTGACAGCATTATAATAAGAACCAATTAGCGAAGCATATTTTGATTTGTTTATGATGATAGTTCTTATTTCGCCTTTTTCATATATCTGAATAGCCCTTTGAATTGAATCGGTTTTATTGGCTATCCATCTGCCAGACTTCTTTCTTATAGCTTTTCCTAAATAGATATGTGCCTCTGATTCATTAAAACCAGTCTGTTCACAAGCGAAAGAGAGCGATTCGCCCTTTCTCATTCTTCTTAATATCTCCAGTGCCAAAATTCTGTTATGCTTCTGCTTAGGAGTTAGAGAAGTCCATCTTTTCTTTGACAAATCTAAGTCGTTCAGTCTTTTTTCTCTTAAAACTTTCAAAGATTCTTTAGGGAAGAAGTCATGAAGTCTTACAATCTTCTTGTAATATTTTGATTTCTTATTTACCTGCTTCTTCCAATAATTGAAAGACTTATTTCGTGAAAATTTATTTGCCATAGACACAAGAAAAATAAAAAATGTGTTTCGCTACAATATAGCTCATCAGTATGGTTAATCCTCTGTTTGTGCAGTAGGCAACTCTTTTTGTTTTTCATCTGTAGCCAAGAGAATTGTATAAGCAGGACTTTTTTCATCCAGTTTTTCGCCCTTCTTAGGCTCAAACGGCATGACAATCACTCTAACTTTCTGTCCAGCGATTAATTCAATAACGCCAGAAAAGAACTTTTTGCCTTTTTTATCCTTACGCCACAATGCTCCAATATTTTTCAAAGCCATTTTCAACTTGCACCTCCTTTTACCTTGTTATCTTCATCCAAGAAGTCTTTCAGATGCTCATACAGCGCTGTTCTAACTACTTCAGCCTGTGAGCAACCCCTATGCTCTGATGCTTTCCTTAGAACTCTGCGTAGAGCTTCGGGTAGGCACAACAATAATCTGCTTGTTTCTATCATGCTAAAACTAGCCTACAATAATACTTATATACTCTTGATATCTAATTTGATATAATAATATGCCATTAGTGAGACAAATATGACAGAAAATGAGACAGATAACATAGAAGAAGTAATCCTAAATGTACTCCAAGTGAGACAATTCGTCAGAAGGAAGGATTTGTTGAAGGGATTACTTGAAGGTATGGAAATACCTGATGTCGAAGGTAATGGACTGGGGGAACTAGACCCTAATGCTGTCTGACCGCTGTGCAGTACAGCGTCACAGCAGTGGACAGCGCTGTGAAAATCACAGCACAGCTAGGATGGCAGAAATAGTAGGAAAAAGCATAAAATGAGCAGAAAAACCACACAAACAGCACCAAAACAGCCTAAAAACACCAAAAAGCACAGCGCTAAACAGCACAGTAAAGGCACAGCCACAGCAGTGCAGAGTGGTGAAGCACAGCAGTACAACGCTGAAAATGCTGGACTATGGGCAGAAAAGGCTAAAACAGTCAAGCTAGACGTGTCTAAAGCCACTCTTAACAGGCACATTTCAAGTCTTATCAGGCAGAAAAAGATTATTGTTGTAAAATATAAGGACTTTAGAAAGTACGGACTGCCAGAAACAGACAAAAAAGCCAGATATCTCACACTAGCAAAGAACGCTTCTCTGCCAAAATATTATAACTTAGTATTATCTTCTTTGAAGAGTGAAGACCCAATTAAAAAGAAAAACGCCCTTATTGAACTTGAATCCATGAACTCTATCGCTCTTCTGCCAAACCAACTGACAAATTTAGCACTAAACTTGCTTAAAGAGGACTGCGAAACTGGAGAAAGAATCATAAGAGTTTTATATAACAATTTTAACAATGCAATTCTGCCATCCAATTTAGACAAGCTTCAAAACAACATCATCACTTTTTACGAAAAGAATAAAGGCAAAGTCAATCAAAATGTCAAGGCGCATGTCATGTTCATGCTTGGCATCTTAGGAAATGAAAAGATAGTTGAATTCCTTAAAGAAGACATTCTCAAAAATAAGACATTTGAAAATCTGAAAAACGAGGGATATGTGGGTTGGTTTGTAGCCAATGTGATTGATGAAGCTAAGACAGAATTGCTAAACTTTCAGAATACCTTAAAAGACCATACTATGATACAAATAACGTTTCAAGTTAGGAATGAAGCAAGGCGAGACTTGACAATGAGAGCCTATGGGTTTCCAGATACGATTTACGAAACAGGTATGAAAAGATTCAGACCAAAAATAAAGGAGATGGAACAATGAAACTGTTATTGCTTAATGGTTATGGAATAAACTTTAGAGTTGAAAAAGCTAAATTGCATATAGTTGAAGGCAGATATGCCGATGAGATACAGCCAAAAGAATATATTTTTTCTCCTAAGAAAATAGATGTTGATAATATTGTAGTCTATGGAAGAACAGGAGAAATAAGTATTGAAGCTATTCGTTGGCTTGTGAAGCACAATGTAGCCGTTACTATCTTGGACTGGAATGGTAAACTATTAACTGTGATAACTCCACCTGAAAGCGTTCAAGTCAAGACCAAATTCGCTCAATACGCATCTTACAAAGATAAAGCACTAAGATTAGAGATAGCCCAAGACTTAATTAGAGGGAAGATTCAAAGAACTAAAACGGTTTTGGATTGGCTTTCATCAAAGTATTCAAATGTTAGTTATGACTTCTCTGTTGAAGAAGACAGATTAGAAGAAGCTCTTACTCTTAATGAGGTAATGATGGCAGAGGCTAGGGTTGCTAAAAAGTATTGGGGCGAATTGGCTAAAATAATCCCTGAGAAGCTTGAGTTTGATGGGAGAAAGACCGTAAACAAGCCTTTTGGCGCTGGTGATTATGTCAATTGTATGCTCAATTACGGATATTCGATATTAGAGGCTGAATGTCTAAGGGCTATCAATTCGGCTGGTTTGGATGTCCATGTTGGTTTTTTGCATGAGATGAAAATAGGATGTAATAGCTTGGCGTACGATATGCAAGAACCTTTTAGATTTTTGATTGACTTGGCTGTAATTTCCGCTATAGAAAAGAACAAACTGACCAATAAAGACTTTATCAGAACAGAGAATTACAATTTGAGATTAAAATCTTCAGGCGCTAAAAAGATTATAGAAGAAATTAATCTACAATTCAACAAGAAAGCTAAGTACAAAGGACAACTTTATAGTTGGAATTATGTCTTATTTACTCAAATAAGGGAACTTGCTCATTATTTCTTAGGCTTGAAAAGAAAGATTGATTTTACTAAGCCTGAATTTGAGCTTGAAAGACAAGACACAAAAGAGATAAGGAATTTAATCTTAAATATTTCTTACAAGAAGTGGAACGATTTAGGATTTTCTAAAGGGACGCTTCACCCAATGAAACAGAAGGCTAAAGAGAATAAACCGTTTTATCTAACTCAAAACGTTAAGAAAAGATTGTTAAACAGGACAATTGTCCAGAGAGTAACACAATGAAAGATACAATAAAGTTTATTGATTTATTTGCAGGGATTGGTGGAATAAGAATGGGTTTTGAATCAGCAGGGTTTTCTTGTGTTTTTAGTTCAGAATGGGATAAAGAATGTGCGGAGACTTATTTAAAGAATTTTGGTGAATATCCTGCTGGAGACATTACAAAAATAAATGAAAAAGAAATCCCACCCTATAATATTTTAACTGCTGGATTTCCTTGTCAGCCATTCAGTATTTCAGGAAAGCAAAAAGGTTTTGATGATACCAGAGGCACACTTTTTTTTGATATATTAAGAATAATAAAAGAAAAGAATCCAGAGGTTGTTTTCTTAGAAAATGTTAAACATTTAATACATCATGATAAAGGTAATACCTTAAAAACAATTCTACGTCATTTAGAAGAATTAGGTTATTTTGTTTCTTGGAAAGTATTAAATGCAAGAGATTTTGGCTCTGCTCAAAATAGAGAAAGAATAATAATCATTGGCAGTAAAAATGGAAAATTTGATTTTGATAAAATTGAAAAAAAGCCAAGTAAATTAATAAAAGATATCTTAGAAAAAGATAAAATTTTTGAGTATCTAAAACCAAATGAATATACTCTAATTTCCTCACCAACTACTCAAAAGTCTGGACTAATTTTTGTAGGATACCGAAATAAATCTATTAGAACTAATGGGGTTCGTCCCAATACAGAGCATCTATCTAGAGTTCATAAGCAACCTAATAGAATATATTCTTCAGGGGGAAGTCATCCAACACTTCCATCTCAGGAATCAGCTGGAAGATTTTGGATTTTGCATGAAGGAAAAGTAAGAAAACTTACAATAAATGAATGCTTTAGACTTCAAGGATTTCCAGATTCATTTAAGAGACATAGTACAAATGGTCGTCTCTATCTTCAAGTAGGTAATTCAGTTTATGTGCCTATGATGGAAGCTTTAGCCAAAGAGATTAAAAACCAGCTTTTCTTGAATAAATTATGAAAAGAGAGGCTACTGAAATATTAAAGGGGTCTTATGAAATAGCTGAACTTGAAGCTAAAAAAGATGCAGGTAAAATATTTCTTAAAAAATTAAACGCTCATCAACTAAAAAATCTTCAGGTAATAATTGATAATGCCGAATCATTTAAAGCAGTCATTACCGTTTTAGCCACCAGTTTTACGAAGAAAATAGAAAACCCAAAACAAGATGTAAGATTTCACAAAACTGGACTAAAGGGAGGATATTCTGGAAGAACTTTTGACACTAAATTCGTAACTCCTTTCTTTAAAGAAAAATTTCACAGATTATCTATGAAGGAAAGTGGATGGCTGACAAGGTCGTTAGAGCAAGTTGCTCCTTTTGACTTGAAATTTCCGGGAGAAATAAGAAGTGGTTTAGTTAAGAAAGCATTTTTAGAAATTCTAGATGATGTGGAAAGGGGGAAGGGAAATCCCCAAAATTATCTAATTGCCTTGTTTATTTTTCTTATTCATAAATTAAAAACACAACCTCTTAAAGTGATTCACATAGACAACTCAAGTGCAAGTATAGAATTGATAATGGAATCTATGAAGGCTCACTTTTTTAGTAAATATTCTATAGGTGGAGCATCTCGGTTGCCAGTAATAGCGATTTATTCGATATATCAAATATTAGTCAGAGACCTAAAAAGATATGATGGGAAAAAACTTGCACTATTGAAAAGCCACGTGACTTCTGATTCAAAATCTAGAGATATTGGAGACATAACTGTCTTGGATAAAGATGGAAAGTTCTTTGAAGGAGTTGAGATAAAACATGGAATTCCAATAGACAAGATTATGGTTGATGACGCTTTTGAGAAAATAAGAACAACTCCGACAATAAGATACTACATAATAACCACTTCAGAACCTAACATCAAGGTTGGAGAAGAGAATAAAATAAAAGAAAGTGTTAAAAATATAAGAAAAGAACACGGTTGTGAGATTATTGTAAATGGAGTTATCCATTCTTTAAAATATTATCTTAGGCTCTTATCTAACCCATCGGAATTTATACAAATATATACACAAAATTTAGAAAAAGAATTCCAAGAATCTACTGAAATAAAGGAAGTTCACATTAAGGCTTGGAAAGAGATATTAGAAAAGAATTTCAGTTAATTGCATTTCTATATAAACGGTTCGGAATTCGGGAGATGTAATATACCCAGAAGAGTAACGCCCACGCCAGGATTCGAACCTGGGAATCCTTACGGAAGTACGCTCTCCAAGCGTATGGAGTACCACTGTCCCACGTGGGCATAAAGAGCCTTAATAAAACTCAATTATAAACCTAACGATTATGATACAGAGAACTGCTAAGAACAATTATCTCATGCTTGGGTGTCAAGTTTATTGAAGATATTTTAAATCTATATTATGATATTTTACTTGTTCACCTTTGACAGTTAATATTCCAGTATATCCTCTATCAAGATGACCAGAGTTCCAGAATAATTCATTTACATATGTGTCGCCTGAAATTGGATTTCCTTTTCTATTATGTGCTCTGTGACTGCTCTCATGAAAATGCCCTGTAACTGCCTTTGTTATTCCCAAATCGTCATATATCTTAGCCATTTCCGCATTTCCACGATTTTCTCTTCTTTCAGCAAAAACAGCCAAACCTTTCAATCCCCTTCTAGTTATATGTTCTAGAATCTCTCTCAAGATTTTTTCATCATCTTCATTTAATCCAAAAGCAAGAGTTTTGTTCTGTCGTGCTAACTGCTCTCGAGAAAAGAATCCTGGAACAACTGCAAGTTCAGTATAAGTCCACTTATTAATCTCCTCTCTCTCTGTATGATACAATCTTTGTTGATGAAAATGAGCCATATCAACTCCATTTTGAATATTGTTGAATTTTATAGGAACATGACATACTACGATTGTATTTTCTGGATTAGAAACTAAAGAAGATAAATCATTCATATTGCTAGACCTCATTGCTGGTAGATGAATTCCTCTATTTAACAAATCAACATAATCTTGAAGACTGTCTATTGACATTAGCTCATTACCGTTCTGAACGTAAAGTCCAGTTGGAATATTGGAATTAATTTGATATTCTCCTCCACATAAAAAGTCTGATCCTGGCAAGAATACTAAACTATGCCCATTGAGATCTACTTTTTGATTCTTAGGATCTGTTGCGTCTATGATATTTGAATGCTTATTTGCAAAATGCTTTATTACTGGATCATAACCTAAAAATGTTTCATGGCTTCCAGGTTGAACAAAAGCTTCTAATCCAGAATTAGCAATCTCATTTAAGATAAATTCTGTATATTGCTGACTATCTTGTATAGTTGATCCACGTCCGCCAATATCTCCATTAATCAAAAGTTTATCAGCACCTTGTGATTTCAATACTTGCAAAGCTGGAACTATAATTCTTGGATCTTCATGAATATCGGATATCACTCCATATCTTACTTCTTTTGCCATTTATATAACTAAAAAATAAGATATTTAAATCTTTGTATCTATGTTATTTCATAGTAGTCACAATTATGAGAATATATATCTCGTATCTGCAATTCCAGCCATTTATTGCTCCAAATGAGTCTTATACCTAAATGGGATAATAGTAAAATCAATATAACAGGTTTTTAAACTCACAATATTTCTATTAACATGGCAGGAAGAAAAGCATATGCAATGCGTAAGCAGGGAAGACCATCAGAGACCCATAATAAACATAGAAAGGAATATCCTGCATTGGCTAAAGAAGTAATACGAATATCTGATGTAGTTCTTCAAGTTTTAGATGCAAGATTCCTTCAGGAAACCAGGAATTTAGAGCTTGAGGGGTTAATCAAGAGAGAAGGCAAATTTATCATTAACATAATCAATAAAGTTGATCTTGTAGATATAAACTCTTTAAAGAAGAACCCGATAATGAAGCAGCTAGTCCCGTATGTGCTTTTTTCATGTAATAAAAGAATAGGTCTTGGAAAATTAAGAGAAAGAATTAAAATAGAAGTAAAGAGGTTTGGAGTTACTCATGCAAAAGCGCATGTAGGGGTTATAGGATATCCGAACACAGGAAAAAGCTCTCTAATTAATTTTATTGCTGGACGTTCAGTAGCAGGAACTTCTTCTCAATCCGGTTTTAGCAGAGGCATTCAGAAAATACGGTTTAGCAAGGACATACTTATATTGGATACACCGGGAGTCATTCCCAGCAATGAGCACGCAGTAACTTCTTCAGAAGATATGCAAAAGCACGCAGAAATAAATGTAAGGACTTTTGACAGTGTGAAGAATCCAGATTTAATTGTAGGCAATATTATGCAGAAAAATCCAGGTTTGCTTGAGAAATTCTATGATACGGAATCAGAAGGCGATCCAGAGATATTTCTAGAAAAACTTGGGAGAAAAAGGAATATTCTTAGGAAAGGCGGGAAAATAGATATAGACCGCTCTGCAAGAATTGTTCTTAAGGATTGGCAGGAAGGCAAAATTATCAAACTTTAATTTCTGTTTTCGATCTTACCTTTAGTTTCTTTTATGAAAGAATCTAACTTAACTTCAAATTCGGGCTTCTCGCCTCTTTTTCTTAAGGCGAGGGTATTGCTTTTTTCCTCTTTGTCCCCTATTACTATAATTAATGGAACTTTCTGCATTTCCGCATCCCTCACTTTATCATTTACAGTAGTATTTCTAAAATCAGAATCTATTCTTATTTCTGGAATAGCCTTTTTTATTTCCTCCATTATTTTTTGTGCCGCTTTAGTATTTCTTTCCGTGAAGTCTATGACTCTTACTTGTACGGGAGATAACCATATTGGTAGAGATCCATTTGTATGTTCCAATAATATTCCTATAAATCTTTCTAAAGAGCCATATATTACTCTGTGTATAACAACAGGAATTTTATCTTTTCCGTCTTTATCAACATATTTAAGCCCGAATCTTTGAGGTAACTGAAAATCCAGCTGGACTGTTCCCATTTGCCATTCCCTGCCAAGAGAATCCTTCATAATTATGTCAACTTTAGGGCCATAGAATGCTCCATCTCCTTCTGCAATAGTAAATTTCTTCCCTGACTTCTTTAGTATTTCCTTAAGATTTTTTTCAGCTTTGTCCCAGGTTTTTGACTCTCCTAAGAACTTATCTGGTCTTGTCCCAAGCCTAAATGAGTAATCTAAGCCAAAAATAGAATAAAACTTCTCACATATCCTGAATATCTCTTCATATTCACTGCTAATCATGTCTTCGGTGATGAAATTGTGTGAATCGTCTTGCTGGAAAGACCTTACCCTCAAAAGACCGTTAAGAACTCCTGATAATTCATATCTGTGCAATCTGTCAGCATCAGATAATCTCAATGGAAGGTCTTTATAGCTTCTTGTCTGTGATTTAAATATAATCATAGCATTTGGGCAGTTCATTGGCTTCAGACAATAAACGCCGTCTTCTCCCATGTCCGAAACGAACATATTTTCTTTGTAATGATGCCAATGTCCGGATATATCATAAAGCTCTTTTTTATTGACTAATGGAGTCATTGTTTCCTTATATCCTGCCTTGCTGTGCTCCTCTCTCCAGAATTTTAATAACTCATGATATACTATTAATCCGTTTGGAAGCCAATATGGTGCTCCAGGCGAAGATTCATTGAACATGAATAGTCCAAGTTTCTGCCCTATTATTCTATGGTCGTTTTCTTTTAGCTTTGAAGTGTCAAGCTTAGTTTGAGATATTTTATTATATAATTTTGAAGGATCTATGATATCTTCTTTCACGCTTGCTTTCATGGAAGTAGAATCTTCTTCCGCTCTAAACTGCTTGCTTAGTTCAGAAAGAGGATGTCCCTTGCACTTCAATTCAAACTCCTTATAATATCCAAAAGGCGCACGTGTAACTTCAAAACCTTCTTTTTTGAGGACATTTTCAGCTTCAGCCAGATATTCCAAGGCAGTTGTAGGGTCGGATAGGTTGGAAGATAAGTGTGCGTAAGGATAAAGCACTATTCTTTCTGCTTTAACTTCTCCAGCAGTCTTTTTTACAGACGCAATCATTTCTTTAACAACTTTATCATTATCCCCTTTTTCAACAGCAGTTAGGATAACCAATGGATCTTTCACGACAATCTCTTTCTTTCTCTCCTCGCTTAGCTCTTCAGGATTTTTTATTGCTTTTTTCAAAGGTTTAAACCTTATGAAGTCGCAATGCAGCGTCAATATCTTCATTCTTTATCTACATAATCAGCGTATTTAAAGATTGTTGGAAGTTTTATTCAAGAAGCCTCTTTGTACATTTGCAGACAACATATTGATTTAATGCCGTTTTTCTTTTCAGTTGTATGACATATCAATCACGCAAAACGCTATCCACTTCCGAGGGCCACGATAAGTTCAGGGAGATAATAAAAAAGCTAAAGCACATAAAGCAGGAAGAAGCATTGGGAAATTTAGATGACAATATATTATTTGACGGGGCTGTTAGAATATACAATTCCTTGCTTATTAACAGGCAATCTGGATGGAAAGATATACATCTGAATGCTGAAAGTCCTGGAGAGAAGAAAACAGAAAAAGAACAGCCAATGACTGAAAAACAAAGACACCTTCTTGAAAACTTGAAATATGGTGGAGATATGAATTTGACCAAACAGCAGGCAATGAAGATTATTCAACAGCATTTAGAGGAACAGAAAGAGACTTAATATACAGAGAAAAACTCTAGTTTTAAACTGGAGAATACTTTAAACGTGCCTTATCACGATTCCAATATAAGCATCTTTATTGCAGCATGGGCATCTTCCCTCATATCCTTTTTCCAGCGGGTCCCATTTACCAGCAGGCAAGCTCGTAAAAGAATTTCCTACTTTTATTTCTTCTTTAATACCTTCTTTTTCCAGCATAGATTACAATAATAAATATGGTTTATTTATATCGGTTTGTTGTTTATTTGAATACTACAAATGGGACTGCCGGGAATCGCACCCTGTCTTACCCACCCCAAGGGTAAGGCTACTAGACTGCCCACAGCCACCATTTATTTTTTCAGGAAAATTAATTTTATAAATGTGCTTAATGATGCTGAAAATTGAACGAATAGTATGTCAAAGAAATTTCACAAGGTGAAAGTGTAGTGCTTAACTAGACAACATCACTCTAAATATACTCTCTACATTTTGATACTAATGAAAGGAGGTGATACGATGCACTCCGATATATACGACGATGATATAGAAATAGATGAACTATTTAGCGGCTTGGATGCACTTCGTCCTGATTACCGTGACGAAGAGAGCGAATTGCTTCAATTTTAACGAGCTTTAATTTTATTCCATATTATATTGGCCTTCATCATGTTTTTTCTGCATTTTGCTTATAAGAACATCATCAATGCGCAATATCATTGTAGCCGCTTCACTGGCAGCACTAATAGCTTGTAATTTAACTTTTGTCGGCTCTACAATGCCTGCCTGAAGAGTGTTGTCTAAAGAGTCTGTAAAGAGATTTAATCCAAAAGTAGATTTCCCAGACTCATGGGCTCTTTTTAATTCTGTAATGATATACAATGGATCAAGTCCCGCATTCTCGGCAAGAGTTTCAGGTATAGACTCTAGAGAGTAAGCAAATTCCTGTACAGCTAATTGCTCTCTTCCTCCAAGGGTTCTTGCATAGCCAAGGATTTGACGGGATAGTTCAGCTTCTATAGCTCCTCCTCCAGCGACAATAGTTCCGCTTTTCAGGGCCGCAATTACATCTCCTAAACCATCTCTTATTGCCCTCTCTGTCTCGTCAATAATATGGGGTGTTCCGCCCCGAAGTAAAATTGTAACTGCATGAGGATTTTTACATCCTCTTACATAAGTGAGGGCTTCTTCTCCCTGCCTTATTTCTTCCACTAACTCCGCGCTTCCTAAATATTCATTTTTCAGGTCATCTAAATTAGAAATTATTTTAGCCGAAGTGGCCCTTGCAAGTTTCTCCATGTCAGACCTGCTAATCCGCCTGCATGCAAATATTCTTGCCCGTGCAAGGTAATACTGTGCGACATCATCAATTCCTTTTTGGCAGAAAACAACATTTGCTCCAGACTTAATTATTTTATCCGATATGCTGGCTAAATACTTCTCTTCAGAAGCCACGAAGCTTGCAAGCTGTTCAGGCGTTGATACAGAAATCCTTGTTTCTGTTTCAGGATTTTTAATTTCAAGAGGGATATCTAAAAGCAAAACCCTTGCATTGCTTATCATATTTGGCATTTCCGCATTTGCTCTTTCTCGGTCCAAAACAACACCCCGTATCAATTCGCTTTCATCAATGCTTCCCCCTTTTCGTTTCTCTATTTTTATGTCTTCCATAGAAACGCTATTTCCTTCTCCGACATATTTTACAGCACCAATGATTATGTCTGATAGTTTCTCTTTACTTCCTTCGGCTGACTTGCCAGTCATTGCCGTGCGTGCAATATTCTTAAGCATGCTTTCATCAGATATTCTAACAGACTGGGATTTAAGTATTTCAACTGCCTTTTCAGCAGCCATTCTGTATCCTTTTACTATAACAGTGGGGTGAATTTTCCTATCTAAAAGTTTTTCTGCATTTTCTAAGAGTTTTCCAGCCAACAAAGCTGCGGTAGTTGTTCCGTCTCCTACTTCGCTTTCCTGTGTCTTTGCTATCTCTACCATCATTTTTGCCACAGGATGTTCTATCTCCATTTCCTGAAGAATAGTTGCCCCATCGTTAGTGACGATTATATTGCCGGAACTATCAACGAGCATCTTGTCCATTCCTTTAGGTCCGAGAGTGGTCTTAACTATGTCTGCTATTATTTTTGCGGCTAGAATGTTATTTCTTTGTGCGTCTCTACCCAAGGTACGCGAGACATTTTCAGGCATTACATAAGAAGGTCCGTCACTCATTTGAGAAAAAGCCGGACTTCTCTTATAAAATTATAGGTGGTAGATTAGATAAAAACCTAATAAATTTTAAAAATCAGAAAATCCTCTGGATTTTCTTGTACTCAAAGTGTTCCATATGAAATGTGTGGTTTATCAGACACTTCGACATCACTTGGCTTTTTCTTCGTCAGAGTCTTCGTCATCATCTCCCCATTCGTCATCGGAGAGATATTCGTCATCCTCGTTTTCGAGTTCTTCCTTGGTTTTTTTCTCTTTCATTTTAATGAAGGCAATTTAATTATTTCTTCATGGAACGGGGCGTTTTTAAATTTTTCCTTGCCCTCTTTCCAAGTTAAGAAAAAGATATTTAAGATATAAGATAACATTTAACAACTTACTTCAATAAAATAGGGTAATATAAAAATAAAAATTTGATTTTACGGATTATCTTTTCTTTTTCTTTCTTCCGCCGCCGCGAGCCATCTTTGCCTCACATACGTTTCCTTTTCCATCAACGTAGTAGAGATAGCCCGGCTTTCTTTTAACAACATTCTTTGCAATAACTGATCCCATAGCACACACCTCCTTTTAGCTTTAAACTATTTTATATCCATCAGTAAACAATCTCATATTTAAATCTTTCCTCTCTCGACGAAATATCTGACAAGTTTTTTATTTTTGTTATTGCACGGAATCTCGACGAATTTAGAGAATTTTTTGCTGGATTTAATTCCCATAGAGAAAGGATAAACCTTTTTCCATTCAACAACTCTGTTTTTATCGTTGAGCCATAAAACCAAAAAAGGGAAGAAAACAAACCAAGAATGCAGGACAGGATTTTTATCAGATGATATATTAAAAAGCAAGTTTTCACTTTTAGAACTACGAAACATCAAACCCCTTATATGACCTAGCCAGTTTAATTTACTGGCTTGAATAAATAAATTTTTATTGCTCAAACTGGGTGCAATACGATAGTTTACAGTTTGAGGCTTAAAAATACCGGATAGTTTCCTGTGATAGGTATTTTTATTTTTATACTTGACCAACATACAAAATACAAATGTTTATTATTTATAAATCTCACAGTAAAAGATTTTTATCTCCAAAAAGGAAAAGTCTTTTTCTTGGGCTCTTCAAGAGATATTCCTCTTTTTTTAAGACTGACGAATTTCTCATGCATTGTCTCTATATTGCTTTCGCATACAAAGTCATGCTGTCTAAATCCTCCGCCAAATGTTTTAGGTATATGGAGTAATTCATGTATTATAACCTTGTCTTGCTCAGATTCGCTCATTTTCTCAAAGGGCTCAAGAAATTCAATGGCATAATGAGCAGGCATATTCATTGCTTTCTGCATTAATTTCCCCACTGTATGGCATCTTGCAATAGTCCGCCTAGTCGATGAGCCCAGACTCCGAAAGCATTTTACCCTATCAATATCTATATGGTGCATTCCAAGTATATTTACAATATCTTGCATTCGCATTTGCAAATCTGACGCATATTCATATTTCATAGCATTTCAAAAATCCAGTTCTTGTGAACATCAAATCCTGCAAATTCAAGCCGCGAGATTGGAACTCCAAGTTCCCGCGAGAGAATAGAAGTTATCATGGACGGAGAGTCATCATCCTGTTCAAATTGAANNTATATAAGATACATGTTCTCTCCAAATTTCTCACATCTCTCTTTTGAGGCATTAAATCTCACTTTTGCCGCAACTTTCATCTAAAATAATATCTCTAAGGATTTAAATGTTTAACGCTCCTAACGACTATGTGCAAAAAACAATAATTATTTTTAGATTAAAGATATATCTTGCAGGTTTATCTTTGAGCAAGCCCTAATTTTCCAAGACCAAGATGCTCATTAACAATTGCCTTATTTGGCGCACTCAGCGCCTCTGGCGCTACACCGACCGAGCAACCATCGTCATCATCAAGCCCGCAACTTATGAACTGGGTTAAGGATAAGAAAATACAAGATATCCGACCGAGCAACCATCGTCATCATCAAGCCCGCAACTGCCAACAGCATCAGACCCGCCGTCGCCACCAAGCCAGTAGACGCACCACGCCCTTAAAGTTGG
>C687J35174_10003584_pt1 | contig 21262 bp, 19 predicted proteins | sample RifCSPhighO2_01_FD_35174 | JGI IMG/M metagenome (IMG submission 35174) | reverse complement strand
CTCGCTGATTACCTGCGATCCGCCGGGTACCAGCCTTAACCGCTTAGTTGTTGTAGGCGAGCAGATAAGCCCCGACCCCAGCACAAACAGCGGCCAAGCGCCCCAAAGCACGCCTCAACCACGCATACTGCCGAGTAATGCTCCCAGCCTGTGGTCCCGAATCTGGAGCTGGCTCTCCAGATAGATCTCAGATTGTAGATCTCCGATCTCAGACATTTCTAAGATCTAAGCTCTAAAATCTACTGTTTGGGGAGATCTGTTCCTGCTCGTAAATCTGTGCGCTGCAAGACAACGCCTGTGCTGGAAGGTGCTAAGACCAGCATCTGATTGTAGCTTTTATCGAAGAAAACGCTGTTTGCGTCAATTGCCGGCACCAGTGTTTGCTGATTATTGGAATCTGCATCAAGGGCGATAATGGACCCGCCCGAGAACCCAATCAGGCGGTGGCCGTCCATCCAGTGCATCTCACCTGAAGGCGGCGGCGATAGACTGTAGTGGTAACGCGAGCGCGTTTCTATATCATAAACTCCGAACTTTTGGCCGGCCTGCACACTAATAAAGCGGGCATTGTCGGAAAAATCCAGCTTCAGCCCACCGGAATCGGGTAGAGAGATTAGCGGGATAGCCTTGGCGGTCTCCGGATTTTTAATACCGCTGAGGGGGTCTTTATAAATGTTGATGCGGTCGGCCATATCACTGCCGGCCACGTAATAAAAATTTCCCTGGAACTGGGAAACGTCAACCAAATATTTATTACCGGCCGAGAAAGTATAGAGCGGGTAAGTTTTGCCGTTTTCCCAGATACGCGCCATTACCTGGCCGGCAGCGACCTTTTGGTCGGTTACATAAATCAGTAAATCGGGGCCGTAGGCCTTAAAAGCCAAGACATGCGTCAGAAGCGGCTCGAGCGTGGCCGTCGCCACATCGCCCACTTGCAAAAAGCCGCCTTCTGATTGATAAAGATAGAGCTGGTCAACTTTCTTGTTGCGAAGGGCAACCTGCGACGGCGAAAGGTTAAAGATGCGATTAACGTTAAATGAAGCGGCGGGGTCTACCCGGCTAAAAACTATAAATTCATTGCCTCCTTGATAATTATGTGCGAGTAGTAAATGGTTATTATCCGAAGCCCACTCCACGACCTTAAAACCATGGCCTTCGCCATTGCCGCCCAAAAGCGTTGCCGGCATAGATATCGCCACTGGCGGTTGATCCAATTTTGTGGTGTCAAAGACGTCGAAGGTGATATCTTTTGAGCCGACAACCGGCGCCCCAACCAGTAACCAACGCTTATCAGGACTTTGGGTCACGACTAAAGGAGCCGCATCATAGGTTTTGAGGGCCTGGCTCTGTAAATTAACAGGGAATAAGAAGGGGTACGTATAACGCACGATACTATGTTCGTCGAGAGTAAATTTGCGGCTCCAATCCCGGTAACCGGTTTTTTTAATCAAAAGTTCGTAATTGCCAGCCGGNAATGTTAGCCGAGCCCCCGTCGCGGATTGGTTCTTTTGGCCATTGAGGTAAATGTCGGCTCCGCCAGGTTTTGAATCCACAAACACCAAGCCATTTTGGATAATGTCGCCAGTCTTGGTATTGATACCGTAACCGTAAGCGCCGTAAACCAAAATTACAGATGTTAGGCCAATTGCGACGGCGGTTAAAAAATAACCGATTGCCAATCTTATGGTATGGGCGCGGCGCTTACGAGGGTCTAAGAAATCCATCAGCTTTTAGTTTAACACCTAAAGCAATTCACCATTTACTGAGCATAAGCATTTGCATAAGAATTGTATTCGGAGTATCATGAGCTTTATACCACATTTAGGGGTATCTGAATTAGTGAGTAAAACACCTAGCATTATAGAAATCAATGGCAACCGCTATGACGCGGTAAGTGGAAGACTCCTCGGAGCAGCCAAAAAAGCCGCCCAGCATATTAAAAACCCCATCGGTAACCTGACAATTGACGGCTTTACTAAACCCGCTAGAGCCATTAAAAAGAGCGCTGTGAGGCGCTCTATTCATGCCCTAGGTCGCCATGCACCAACCAGTACATGGCGCCGCAAGACAGATCGCTCCAAGACACTGATGCGCTCTGTCGTCAAAAAACCGGCCCGGGCCAAGTCAGAAGATAAAATAGCCTCCCGTACTTTGTCGCCTGACCACGCCAGAGCCTCCCGCGCCGCAGGCGTTGCCCAAAATTCTAAAGTCCAGCGCTTTGGTCTGCTGCCTTTTTCACGCTATTCCGGGGCTAAAAGCGGTGAGGTTATGTCGTCGTCCAAAACCGCCCGTTCACACCGCAGTGCAGCTGTTTCAGTGGCTCTGCCCACAGTTATTGGCCAAACTTCGCATCATCGGCTAGAGCGTTTGCTCGATTACGCCCTAGCCCATGCCGACGCCCATAAAAAGTTACTAGACAAAAGGGCACGCAGCCGGCGCAAGTTGTTCGGCCACGTGCCAAAATGGCTGGCTATTTGTTTGGCAGTCCTAGTAGTTGCTGGCGTAGTTGGGTTCATTGTGTGGCGCAAGGTACCCCAAGCTTCACTAAAATTGGCGGCCGCCAAAGCTCATGTTAATGCCAGCTTGCCAGCGCCAATTTCCGGCTATAAGATCGGACCTATCACAGCAGCTGAGAACGCCGTCATTATCACTGTTTTGTCAACTACCGATAGCTCCAAAAAATACACCGTAACAGAGAGGCTATCCAATCAACCACTGGCTTCTTTGGCAGCTGCCACCACTTCAAATGCAACCGCCAGTACCCAGGTCCAAACCGTTCAGGACCAGGATAAAACTTATGTGATATCGCAAGATGAAAACAAAAGTACCGCAGCTTGCACAAAGGGCAGTAATACCATCAGCGTGGAAGGCATAGGCCTCAACGTCGCAGAACTTTTGGAAGCGGCCAAGAACGCCTGCGACTAGCAGCACAGACACTTCTTTGGCACATTTTCGGCGAAAACCTGCGTCTTCGGTGCTCACCGTAACTGAAGTACGCCTGCGCTCCGATGCTCGGCTTTCGCTCGAAACTGTACTCAAATAAGATGTCTGTGCTTATACTAGTGTTATGAGTAAGACACGGACGAGGTTTGCGCCAAGCCCAACGGGTTACCTGCATGTTGGCGGCGTCCGGACAGCTTTGTTTGCGTGGCTAGTTGCCAAACAAGCCGGCGGACAGTTTTTACTGCGTATCGAAGACACTGACCGCACCCGCCACGTCAAGGAGTCGGAACAGCATACTCTTGATTGCCTAAACTGGCTGCGCCTGACGCCAGATGAAACTCCAGCCCGCCAAAGCCAGCGGCTGGATATTTACAAGAAGTGGGCCGAGAAATTGCTTAAGTCCGGCCGGGCTTACGCTGACCCGACGTCCGAAGCCGAACTTGACCGTTTGCGACAAGAGGCGAAAGCCGCCAAAAAACCGTTTTTGTACAGGGAAAACCGGCCATCGAAAACTCCAACTTGGGACGGCAGTATACCGCTGCGTTTTAAGTCCGAGCCAAAGGATTATAAATGGCAGGACGAAGTTATGGGCGATTTAGCTTCAGGCCCAGAAGCGATCGATGATTTCATAATCATGAAAAGTGACGGCTACCCAACTTATAATTTTGCCCATATTGTCGACGATCACGAAATGGGCATCAGCCACGTTATTCGCAGCCAGGAGTTTTTGCCGTCTGTGCCAAAGTTTTTTAACCTTTACGAAGCCTTGGGAATTGAGAAGCCAAAACTGGCCACTCTGCCATATGTCATGGGGCCGGATGGAAAGAAGAAGCTATCAAAACGTGATGGCGCTAAGGATATTTTAGATTACAAACGGGAAGGCTACCTGCCGGATGCGCTTATTAACTTTTTGGCGACGCTGGGCTGGAACGACGGCACGGAGCAGGAAATATTCTCGGCTGATGAATTAATCGAAAAATTTGACCTATCGAGGGTACAGCGTGGCGGCGCCCGGTTTGATGAGCAGCGCTTACTGTGGATGAATGGACACTATATAAGAGCCATGAGCCTAGAGTCCTTAGCTAAGAGCGCAGAAGGGTTTTGGCCGGATGAGGCAAAAGGTGCAGATGAAAATTATAAAAAGGCTGTACTGGAGCTGGTGCAGGAAAGGTTAAAATACCTGGCCGAACTGCCACAGTTGACGCGCTTTTTCTTTGCCGAACCAAAGCTTGAGCAAGTTTTAAAACTTTATAAAGAGCCGGTTGATAAACAGCTGCAAAAAAGCCCGCCGGACTGTGTCAAATATCTGGGGTCAGTAATTGAAGAACTGGGCAAAAGTGATTTTTCACCCCGTGATATCCAAAACCGGCTGAACAGGTTACTGGACTCACTTGACACCAAACCAGCTGTTCTTTTCCCGATTATCCGTATCGCTGTAACTGCTAGCGCTGTGTCGCCAGAAATTTTTGGTACGCTAGCGACACTCGGTAAAGAAAAAGCTCTCAAACGGCTTCAAATAGCCCGCGAAACCCTCTAAAACGCTCGTGTTATAATATTTTGGTGCAACCGCAAAACCAAGACCCTAACTTTAAGATACCGTCGGCTCTTAGACACCGTTCGCTCAATAGACGACAAACATCTAGTAGCCCCGGTGGACTGCCGCCGGCTGGACCGGCTGGTTCCGAGCCTCCCAAACCCCCCAAACGCTCCAAATTCCACTTTTTAGATCCGCGCAGCAAGTGGAGCTCGCTTAGAACAAGGCATAAGGTTATCGTAATTTTTGCCGCTTTGTTAGTTGTGGCGGTCGGGGGCTTGACCGCCCGCAGTTTACTTAGCGGAGAGTCTAGCCCTTCAATAGATATCAGCAAAAATAAAAAAAAGGTTCTAACTGTCCCGTCGCCGCTAACCGGCACGCCGGTGGACCCGGAGCTGGCTAAACGGCCAGTTACAGCCATAATGATCGAAAACAGCCCAGACGCCCGTCCGCAATCGGGCATTGCTGACGCCGGAGTTATTTTTGAGGCCATAGCCGAGGGCGGTATTACCCGCTTTATCACGCTATACCAGGAGGCGCGGCCGGGCTATGTCGGGCCGGTACGCAGCTTGCGGCCATATTACATTGACTGGGCGGCTAGTTTCGACGCATCTATCGCGCACGTGGGCGGTAGTCCTGAGGCACTGGCACAAATCAGAAACGGCGGCAAAGATTTGGACCAATTTTTTAACGCAGGCAGTTATTGGCGTGAAAGCAGCCGGCCAGCGCCTCATAACGTTTATACCAGTTTTGATAAATTAGACGAGCTTAATAAATCCAAGGGTTATACCAGTAGTTCCTTTACTGCCTGGCCGCGCAAAATTGATCAAAAATTGGCCGCTCCGACAGCCAAGACAATCGATCTGGCCATTTCCAGCGTGGCCTACAATGTCCACTACGACTACGACCCGGCGTACAATTTCTACCGCCGCAGTGAAGGGGGCGGAGCGCATATCTCCACTAGTTCCGCAAGCGATAAAACAGGCGTCCAATTAGCGCCCAAGGTAGTAATTGCGATGGTTATGTCCTACAGCATTGTTGATGGCGGCGGCCACAGCGATTACGGCGTTACCGGCAGTGGAACTGTGTACATATTCCAAGATGGCTTTGTGGTGCAGGGTACATGGAGTAAGACAGATCGCTCCAGCCAAATTGAGTTCAAAGACGCGAATGGCCAGCCTATTAAATTAAATGCCGGCCAAACCTGGTTTAGTGCCGTAAAAGACGGGCAAGTCAAATATTCACCCTAGTGAATATTTGAAATTTTCAATTTACAATTTTCCCCAGCACTAAATCTTGATGCTGCGTAATCCCGACGATACGTCGGGATTACTTCGCTCAGGATTTAATGCGGGGCAGGCAATTTTCATTGAATTTTCATTTATCAATTCTCTAATTTCTATTGTCTGTTCAATGGTAAACGCTAAATTAATGTAAAATGTTATCTGTTAAATGTAAAATGTAATTCGAGGCCCCTTCGTCTAGCGGTTTAGCCCAGCCCTAAATGGTCCCATCGTCTAGTGGTTAGGACACCAGGTTCTCATCCTGGCAACAGGGGTTCGACTCCCCTTGGGATCACCAAATAGATAATTTAGGGCTGGGTCATCCAGATTGACATGGGTTCGCCATATCATCCGATATGGCGTCCTGTCGAATGACAGGGCGAGTCCCGTAAGGGTCACCATGTCACAATTAATATATCGGTTACTTTTGTAAATTTTGGCGTTGTCAAGCGCAAACTCGTTATATCCAAGACAGAGAGATCAACACTACCCCAAGAACCATTAAGCAGATCGGTACGATTCGTTTCTTGAGCGGCTCGCCAAAGAAATATCCGCCCATAAGCGAAGAGAACACAATGCTTGTCCTCTTGACAGATAAGACTAGCACGGCAGCAGCCATACCTTGTGCAATCATCTGGGTTAATACGCTAATTCCACCCACAACCCCTACAGGCGCCACTTTGGTAAAATTCTTGAACCGTAAAGCCTTTTGAAAATCCTGTCTATTCGACCAGGCTGCCAACGGTGTAAGGATAAGAGCCACGACTAGTGAACCGAAGGCGGTATAAAAATAGGCGTTGGAGTGAGTGATGGCGACCTTATGGAGCGGGGCGGTGAATCCCCATAGCACAGCTACAATTAGCATCAAAAACGCTCCTTTGTTTTGGTATATCGCTAAAAATGGCCGGTAAAAACTACCTTTTCCACTAGAGTAAAGCCAATATGTCCCCACCAAAATGGCCGCCACGCCCACAACTCCGGCTGGGCCGGGAAAATCACCGTTAATAACAAGGCCGGTAAACAGCAGAAAAAGTGGCGTCAAGCTTAGCAGGGGCAAGCTAAGTGACAAGTCAGTGTATTTAAGAGCCTTGACGTAGAGAATCAGTGCCGTTACATCCAGGACAGTCCTTATCGTAAAAGCAAGCCAAAAAGTTGCGTCAAGCGGGGGGATGCCCACAAGAAACATTACTGGAATCAGAATAATCAGGGAATAAGCGGTCCATGCCCAGGCGACGACCATCGGGTCAAAAGTTTTTGTGTTATATTTGGCCAAGACATTCGCAAAGGCATCAGTAAAGGCTGATATCAAGCCTAGCAGTATCCACATATTGCACTAATTTTAATCTAAAACCAAGTAAGGGCATATGGGGAGTTGCCCCACCTGCAACAAGTTGCTGGTGGGGTTGCAAAGCGGAAGCGGGTTGGCGTAGAATTAAATTAGCCATGTGAGGGCTCCCTGAGCTTGTCGAATGGGTTCTTCCTCGCAGACTATTTTAGCCGCAAAAATTTCAGAGAAATTTCGGCGGCCACACTCCAGGGCGGTACACAATTGTCCCTGCCGATCCCAAAAACGCATTTTGCTTCTGGTCACGAAACTCTAATGAACGGTTAGCAGTTTTTACCCAGCAGCTGGTCGAAAAGCCGTTCGCCGACATCAATTTTTGTGTCTGGTCTTCTTTTTATAAATCAAAAACAATGAACAGAGAACAATAAGCAATTAGGAGGAAAATGTGATGGAAAATGTAGTCGAAATCAACAAAGACGTAAATATCGTAGCTTACTACTTTAGGCAGGGCGTAAAAAGACTGCGCTGCTTTCCGAAAAAAATGGAATACGATGGCAAGAGCGTAGTTTTCACCGAACAAGGCCTGCGCCACCCGACACACCAAGGCCAGCGTATGATACATGTGTTTGACATGACCGACGGCAATGCCGACTACCGGCTAGAGTTTGACGCCGAGCAGCTAAGCTGGAAGCTAATCTACATCGCCGACCAAGCCTACGGGCCGATGGACGAAAAATATGCCGTATCCACGCTTGCAGCTACCGCTCACTAATTTCCAATTAACAATTTTGCAACTTATCCATCCTCCGTAGCAGTTGCGCCGCAACTGCGGAGGACGGGCAATCAATTTTTAAAATTCAATCTTCAAACAGTTTGGTCCATTGGTAATTGGGTCTTGAATGAAAATTGAAAATTGGAGGTTTGAAAATTTTTAGCTATGCCGCATCCTAAACTAGAGCTTTCTATCAACAAGGTTAAGCCTTTGGTGATGCATATTGACCTGAATTCCTGCTTTGCAACGGTGGAGCAGCAGGCCAGGCCACTGCTACGCGGTAGACCACTCGCTATCACTAACCGCCTGACCAAAAACGCCTGCGTGGTAGCTGCCAGTTATGAAGCAAAGGCTTTGGGGGTCAAAGTTGGTATGACCTTTAGCGACGCCAAAATCTTGGCGCCAGATCTCATCATGTTGGAAACTGACCCGCCCAAGTACCACTACGTCTATCAAATCCTTGTGGGTATCATGCAGTCTTATTCTCCCAACGTTATCATGAAGAGCATTGATGAAGGGATTATTAATTTTGAAGGCACAACCCGAACCGTAAACACCCGCTCGTTAAAAGAAATCGGGTATGAGATAAAGCGCCGCCTAAAGGAAGAGGTAGGGTGCTGGATGAGCTGCAATATTGGTATTGCGCCTAACCGTTTTTTAGCCAAAACGGCCGCCTCCTTGCATAAACCTGACGGCTTGGACATTATTGACCATAAAAATCTTAGAAAAGTCTTCTCTGAGCTAAAATTAACAGATCTAAGCGGCATTGCCGAACGCAACCAGGCTCGGCTGAACGCCTGCGGTATTTATACACCTTTACATTTTCTGGACGCGCCGGCAGATCTGCTGAAAAGACATGTTTTCAAGAGCGTTTGCGGCGAGGACTGGTACCAGCGGCTGCGCGGTTACGAAGTCGATGATTTTGAGTCCAGCGTTAAAACCGTTGGCCGCCAATATGTGCTGGACGATATGCAGCCGAGCGAAGAAACCTTGCGCTCACGATTAGCTTATCTTTGCGAGACCACGGCCATGAAGCTGCGCTATAAGGGCTTGTGTGCCCGGGGCATTTATATTTACTTACTATATGCCGGCGGTGATTCCTGGTACGAGCGCCGGATGTTTAAAAGCACTTTCTTTTCCAACGCCGAGGTCTACCGGCGGGCAACTTTGCTTTTTAATCGACGCCCCCACCTTCGCCAAGGCTTCGGCGGGCAGGCGCGCGGTGACTGGGTGCGCATGATAGCCGTTTCCTGCTACGCGCTGGAGCCTTCCAATATGAACCAAGTCAGCTTACTTGACGAAGTCAACAGGGAAGTCTGGCTGACGCAAGCGGTAGATGAGATAAACAGCCAGTTTGGCGAGTTTACTGTTACCTACGCCAGCAGCTTAGCCGCCAAAGACGTGGTCAAACAAAAGATACCGTTTGGCAGCACCAGATATTTTGAGCTGCTGCTCAACAGAGCATAGGATAAATGTTCTTTTGGAAAAGAACTAAAACCTTCCTACTTTTTGGGCCGTCAAAAAGTAGGCAAAAACCTCTCGGGCGGCTTCGCTCACTTGATGCAGCTGTAGATAAAACCAGTCTTTGACTTTGGAACTCCTCGTTAATATGCCACTGGCATATTAACTTCGTCAAACAGCCAAAGGCACCCAAGGACAGACTGTTTTACTACATCTGCTTCAGGTACGCTCCGCATGCCCGAAATTAATCTTCGGGAGATACAAGTTCTTCGAGCTCTCGCTAATACTTACTATGCAACATTTTTGTCTTCTGCAAGGTCCGTCCTTGCAAAACTTGCAAAAAGACGGGGGTTTTGCAAAAGAGAGGGGAATAACAGATAATGGAAGCATTGGCCCAGTAGTGAGCTTTCGAGACTATTCGCCTATTGCGAATACTTCCGAAGGACTCGAAAGTTTACTACTGGGTTAGCACAGAATTATCATAGAAACAGGTGGGCATAATACGTGTGGTTTAAGCGCAAAAAAACGGACGGCCAAGACAGTGGCGCCAGCAAAGGCATGGCTAAAGACCAAAGCCTGAATTCCGGATTTATTCTCAATGATATTGAAGACGGTGTGGTCATGGTGGGCGCCGATAATATAATCCGCTTTTTTAACCCGGCTGCCGCTATGATTACCGGCTGGCCAGCCAGCGAAGCGCTAAATTTGGAATATAGTAGTGTCCTTCAGCTGGTAAACGAGCATAGCAACCAGCTGCAACCGCAAACTAACCCCTTTGCGCAGGCTCTTTTGAGCGGCAAGGCCGCCCGCGACAGCAAGAACTACTTACGAACAAAAAGTGGTAAATTGGTACCGGTGTCTTTGATAGTTTCGCCCATGGCTAGGCCAGACAGCAACAGGACCACCGGCGTGGTTGGTGTTTTTCGAGACATCACCATAGAAAAACAGGAAGAGGCCAGACGTAGCGAGTTCGTCAATACCGCGTCGCATGAAATGCGCACGCCTATAGCGGCCGTAGAAGGCTATTTATCCTTAGCGCTCAACCCAAAAGTATCCCAAATTGACGCCCACGCCAAAAGCTACCTGGACAAAGCTCACGCCGCCACCCAGCATCTCGGCGTCCTGTTTCAAGACTTACTGACCAGTTCGAAGGCCGAAGAAGGCCGCATAGCCAGTTATCCGACTGTCGTGGAAGTTGGCGAAATCGTCGCCCAGGCGGCCGACGCCGGCCGCTTTAATGCCCGCAAAAACGGTCTAGAGCTTAGGTTCCAGCTCAGCAGCAAGAACGAAGTTACGGGCGGCAAGGTGATACGTCCCCTGTTTTATGCTTTCGTTGACGCTAACCGTTTACGTGAGGTTATGCAGAACTTGATCGACAATGCCATTAAATACACTCAGCAAGGATCTATTACAGTGTCGTTAACCGGTGACGATAAAATAGTACAGATACAGGTCGCCGACACTGGCACCGGCATACCGGAAGAGGACATTCCGCACCTGTTCCAAAAATTTTACCGCGTAGACAGCTCGATGACGCGGACCGTCGGCGGCACTGGCCTGGGTCTATTCATCAGCAAGAAGACAATCGAGATGTTTAATGGACACATTTGGGTGGAGAGCCAAATTGGCAAAGGCAGTACTTTTTTTATTAACTTACCGCGGTTAACTGCTCAGCAGGCGTTAGAGATGCAGAAAAACCAGGCCAATGTAGTCAGCCCGTTAGAACAACATTGAACATAGAACCAAGAACGTCGAACAATAATTGAACTTAGGCAACATTGATCGAAAAGATCTAGGATTAACGATAAACTAATGGTCTAAGTTCAAAGATCAACGATAAACGTTTGAATTTTAAACGTAAGCGTATAAAATTAAGGCAAGTATGGCAAAAGTATTATTAGTCGAAGACGACAATAACCTGCGTGAAATTTTTGAGATGCGCCTGCAGGCGGAAGGCTACGAAACCCTGATTGCCAGCGACGGTGAAGAAGCACTGGTAGTAGCCTTAAAAGAAAAACCGGACCTAATTATCGCCGATGTGATGATGCCCAAAATGAGCGGTTTTGAGATGATGGAAACCTTGCGGGCCGCGCCGGATATGAAAGACGTTAAGGTTGTTATGATGACTGCGCTGGGCCAGGCCGAAGACCAGGCTCGCGGCGAAAAGCTGGGCGTGGTAAAATATCTAGTGAAATCTCAGGTCACACTCGAAGATTTCGTACGTGTTGTTAAAGAAGTTGTGCCGCCCGGTGAAAGTAGCGGCACGACTAAAAACGAAACAACCCCGACGGATAGTCGGGGCCCCGACCAGAGCGTCGAGGCCGACGATAAAGCAACTAACAATAAGGAAAGCGAGCAAAATATGCCCCCAACAGATCCAAACGCACCAACTAACCCACCCGCCGGTGACACCCCAAGCGGCGACACCAACCCAATCAGCGGTCCGACCCCGGCCGATGACGGACAGATGAGCACTGCTCAAGCCCAAGACAGCGTTAAAAGCCAGGTCAACGACTTTGCCAGCGCTCCAACCAGCGATCCGGCAGCCGCCAGCAGTGACGTAAGCGGCCCTGCGCCGGCGCCAGATGTACCGGCGCCAGCACCTGGTCCGGATGCGCCAACCCCCACACCGCCATCTGACACGCCGCCAACCGATGGACCGGCCACACCGACGCCTCCAGGCGGAATGTAGATTAAGCATAAATCCAATAAACGCGTTCACAATGTGGGCGTGTTTTTTGTTCAATGCGAGGTCCGACCTCAGAAAAAGATAGGTAAAACTTAATAGTTTTTATAAAAAACTTTTTGCTTTTTCTGAGGTCGGACCTCAAAATACACCTATGAGTAAACCTGCGCCTATTGTCGCAATTGTCGGTCGGGCTAACGTGGGAAAGTCCAGTCTGTTTAATGCCGTGATCGGGCGGCGGGAGGCTATAGTTGCCAAAGAAGCCGGCACCACCCGCGACTCTATCACGGCCAGAGCCAACTTCGAAGGCAAAGACTTCTGGCTGGTAGATACAGCGGGGATGAAGTCCGCCGAGGATGAATTTGAACTGTCCATCCAGGAACAAATTACCGAAGCCGCCAGTAGCGCTAATCTAATCGTGGTGGTGGTGGAAGCCGACATACCTGTTACTGAAGAAGATCGTAGGGTAGCGACACTGGCTCTAAAAAGTAAAAAACCAGTAATACTGGTTGTCAATAAAATCGACAAAAGCCCCGCCTACCGGACAGGCGGGCAACTTGCAGGCCCAAACGAATGGCAGAAACTGGGAATCAAGCCGATTATAGCTACTAGCACAACCCAAAAACGGGGCCACGGCGAACTTTTGGAAGCTATTAGCGAAAGCTTGCCAAGGACCAGGATCAAACAAGATCGCAACCGGATAAAGCTAGCTCTGCTAGGCCGGCCTAATGTCGGCAAATCAAGTCTTTTTAACGCACTGGGTGCTAAACAGCAGGCGATTGTATCAGAAAGAGCAGGGACTACCCGTGATGTTAACAGGCTTGTGGTGCGCTACCATGAGCGGGAAATCGAGCTAATGGACACGGCCGGTATCCGCCGTAGCGGCAAAATAGAGCGAGGAGTAGAGCAATTTAGCGTCCTGCGGGCGCTGGCAGCTATTGAGGAGGCCGACGTTGGCTTGGTGCTAATGGACGCCGGTGAACTAAACGTCCAGCTAGATCAAAAAATCGCCGGGCAGGTTAAAGAGGCAGGCAAGGGGCTGGTGCTCGTTGTCTGTAAATGGGACAGCGTCGATAAAGACGCGTTCACCAGAGATCAGCTGGCTCCCCAGATTGCCCATGAGTTCGCCTTTGTGCCCTGGGCGCCGCTGATTTTCACCAGCGCGGTAAGCGGCCAAAATGTTACCAAGATATTTGATCTAGTGCTAGAAATAGCCAAGAACCGCCAGCAGAAATTTAAAACTAGCGAACTTAATAAATGGCTACAAAGTGCACTCAACCATCACCTACCGGCAGGTCTTAAGGGCCGCCTGCCAAAACTAAGTTATATGGTCCAAGAAGATGATATTGATATGCCAAGTTTCAAGATCTTTGGCGCCAACACCAAGTTTTTGCACTGGAGCTATAAGCGTTATTTAGAGCGCAGCTTCCGCGAAAAATGGCCGCTTAACGGCACCCCCTTAAAATTCTGGTTTATAGAAAAACACTAAGCCGCGCAGCGGCCAGCAATTAGAAATTGGCAATTAGGAATTAGCTTAAACGGGATCATTACTAGTTTCTATTTTCTAGTTCCTAGTTTCGGCGCATAATATGCGCCATGGGTTTGTTTCAGAAAAAACCTGTTGCGGTCACTTTGCCGCTTTACACCATCGGAAATATCAGGACTGTCCTGGTATTGGGACTAGGTAATCCGGGCAAGCAATATGGCGGCACCAGGCACAATATTGGCTTTGAAGTACTGGACCAATTCGCCGCGGCGAATGATTTTCCCGGCTGGACAACTAGGAAAGATCTAAAATGCCAGCTGACCGTGGCTAATTTGGGCGAAAACCGGGTCATTTTATGTAAACCAGCGACATTTATGAATTTGAGCGGTGAAGCTATGCAGGCTGTACAGCATTTCTACCGCGTTTATAACCATCAAACGTTAGCGGTATATGATGAGCTGGCAATCCCGTTTGGACAGCTTAGAACGCGCCTAGGGGGCTCTGACGCCGGCCATAACGGAGTTAAATCGCTAATTGAGCAAATTGGCAAAGATTTTGGCCGCCTGCGCATCGGCATTGGCAATAAAATAGCTGNAAAAGCCGATGCAGCAGATTTCGTACTCGGCAAATTCACCAAGGATGAGAAAGAAAAATTGCCGCAGGTTTTACGCGAATCAAACGCTCTAATCACCGAATTCATCTTTAGCGGGACCTTGCCCCACGACACAAGAACAGTGTTTTAGGTTACAGGTTGTAGGTTACTGGTTANNGCAATAGGGGGGAAGTGCTAGCTAGCACCGATAATTAGGCTAACCTTTTTAGCTACATCATCGACTATCTGCTTGCGAGCTTTTTCGATAAATTTAATTCTGCGGGTAGTGAAATCAACTGAGCGAACTTGAATTGGGAGTATTGCACCTTTTGTTGAGGTGCCGTTTAGGTCTCTTTCCATAGACAGACCCCTTATGCGACTAGTGATAGGGCAAATAATCGCTAGCCCAGTTCTAGCTGAAAACAACTGCGGTGACAAAACTAGCGCTGGGCGGTGGCCGGACTGTTCGTGACCAACTCTCGGGTCAAGGTTAATCCAAACTATATCGCCTCTGTCTGGTAGATATGTACTACTCTTCATCGTACCAGCGCTCACGACCAACATCTGGACCCCAGTCTATCTCCCCACCTACCATTTCTGGTGTTACTCCTTCAAACATCTGTTCTATGGTCATTTCGGGCTGGTTTGATTCAATTGTTAGCTTATTTCCGACCTGGGTTATCACAACGTCAGTATCATCGGCTATACCGGCAGCATTAGCCACCGAACCGGGCAGGCGAATAGCCAAACTGTTGCCCCATTTTTTAACTTTAGTAGTTGTTCTCATTGATAAAGCCTCCACTTACTAGTATATACAAATGTATATACATTGTAAAGTGTTTTTGAGGTTAAATCGTTCCACGACACCCGGAACGCTATCGCGTAGTCCATAGTCCTAAGTCTAGAGTCCTTAGTGATCCGGCTCCCATAGCTTTAACTCCAGCAACCTTTGTAACCGATAACTATTAGCGTGTGAACAAAGGCCAAGGTAGGAATAAAGATTAGTTTTGTTTACGCGCTTCAGCATTCTTTGGCGTGTTTTACTGCGCAGTAAGATACAGTCTGGCTTGAGGACATAACCCAGAAAATCAATACCTTGGTTCCAGCTCTTTATTGTTGTTTTGTCGGAGTGAATGTTTAAGCTAAGTTCACTTGCCAGAAACTGCTTGATCGGCTTGACCAGTTCAAGCAGTTTCTGCCTGTCTTCGCCGACAATCACAAAATCGTCACAGTAGCGGAGATAAAAGCTTTCACGCAAGCGATGCTTCATAAACCAGTCCAACTCATGTAAATAGACGTTGGCAAAGAGCTGGCTGGTAACATTACCCAATGGGATACCTCGAACTGGACTTATACAGAAACTATTAATAATTTTCTCAACTATCTTAAGGAGCTCTTCGTCTTTAATTTTGGCTTTAATTAGATTAAGTAAGATTTCGTGGTCGACCGTGGCGAAAAACTGACGGATATCACACTTCAGCGCATAAACCGTTTTTGTATTGTTGGCGCTGGCCCGACGCAGGAATTTCTGTAAACGTTTAACGCCAGCATGCGTGCCTTTATTTTTCCGGCAAGAAAAACTATCGAATATGAAATGTTTTTCGAAATACGGCTCAATGCAATCAACTATAGCTTGGTGTAGCAGACGGTCGCGAACTGGAGCCTTATGGATTTGCCGGCGCTTGGGGTCATGTACTATGAACGGTTGGTATAAACCGTGTTTATATTTTCTTCGAAGCAAGTCACTTTGCAACTCAAAAATATTTTCTTCAAGTTTTCTTTCGAATCTTTGGACGTCCGGCTTGCCACGCTTGCCCCGAGCGAATTTTTCCCAAGTTGCAAACAGGTGCTCGGCGGAGCATAATTTGGAGAATAAATGAGCCTGACCCCCCCCCGTTAAGAACCAAGACAAGTTGTTCCGCAGCCCGCTTGACGTTCCGATTATCCATATCCTCTACCAACTTTACTCGTCCTTTCATGCGTTAGTTATAAAATTCCCTAAATCCGAGCGCTATAGCCTGGGCTCGTCCATACAAAGCCAGATATTATCTCTCTTCGAATCCGTCATTGGCGCGGCCTCAGTCAATAATACTACGCTTAAAGCTGCCAAACTGAGTGACGCCTCAATTAAGCTAGATTTACTCCGCTTATTAATCAGGCTGGCTAAAGACTGTAAGTGCTTATCAAACGAAGCCTATTTAAAACTGGAATCTGACCTGCACCAGTCAGGCAAGATGCTGGGCGGCTGGCTAAAATCAATTAAATAAAGGAGCTTTAAAAGCTCCTTTATCATTTCGAGCAGTCCCTGCGCACCGGAAGTGCGTAGTTCCAGTTGCGGTTGTCGTCCCGGTTGGCATTCAGGTTGACCTTGCGGTTCGCCCTGTTCCAGTTGAGGAGCGGCACGTTCGTCCAAGCCTCGTCGCCGGGAACCCTAGAATATGCCTCTTACCTTCCAGCCCACTGAAGCCAGACACATCCGGCTCCTGTATTTTATGCGAGATACTCGTTATCTCCAGTAAAGGCACGGAGTACTCGAATTTTCGCCTACGCGCTTTTATCCGCCTTAGGCGGATAAAACTCTGGTAGTATTGCGAGAATCGGGCGGATTTCGGTGACAGGAAACCGTAGCCGCCTGTTCATTAACCTACTCTCCATAAAATATATTAACAAATAAAACGGGGCTTGGCGGCTCGAGGATCAAAATCCAAGAACCACCAAGCCCCAAGGGACCAAAGTCCCGAGGTCCTACAACTCCCTGCGCACCGGAAGTGCGTAGTCCCAGTAGCGGCTGCCGTCCCGGTAGGCATTCAGGCGGACCTCGCGGTCCGCCCCGTACCAGCCGAGGAGCGGCACGTGCGTCCAAGCCTCGTCGCCGGGAAGCGTCACCTGAAGACCAGGCAGCCAGGCACCGGGGATGGTCTCGTAGTCGATGGCCGGCGGATATGCGGGATGAACCGCATAAGCCGTCATGATTTCGAGACCTGCCGACGTCTTCGGATCGCGCACATCGCGCGGCCGAAGGGCATTGGCCTTGTCCCAGTTGGCCAGCATGTCGACCTCGACCCACCTGACGCTAGGCTCAATGCCATAGCGCTCGGGATCGAGCAGACGCAGGTGCTTGCCGTCGGACTTGAGGCCATCGTAGCGCCAGTAGCCGTTACCGGCCTGACGCTGCTCGTACTCGATCCAGCCGGCCAACGCCTCGAACGTTATCGACAGATTACCGAGCCAGACATCGAGCGTCAGCACCTTGTTCAGACTACTGACGTAGTCGGTCGGCATCTGCTCCTTCAGCGGGTTGAGGAAGTTCGTGAGCGGCCAGCCCCGATTGCCCGCGTAGAACGCGAAGCGCCCCAGGACTTCCTGCGGCGTGCTGAACAGCGGCGGTGCCAGCTGCTCGCGTACCGCACCGATCATCGTGGCGGCCAACTCCGGCCGCTTGATGATCGCCCGCGCCAACTCGGCGTCGGCACCGGCCTGGGAAAGGATGCGATAGAGCTCGACATCCTCGCCCTTCGTGATGTCGTAAAGGCTTGCCATTTCTGGCTGACCTCCTTCGATACGCCGCCAGGCTGACTCATTGATCCGCGCATAGGGAGCGCGGTGAGCTTACCTCGTTTGAGAACGGCGCACTAGGACTAAAATAACTATTTGGTCACAGAGTACCGTTCTCAAAGGAGTTGTAGAACAACTTGTTAAAGAACATCTTTATTATACTATACTTACTACTAGGTGTCAAATGATTGTCCGGAGACATCCACAGAGAATCTTCGGTTTGCTGAAAATTCTTTACAGTTACGTATGGTAAAACGTGCAGCGGGAAGGGTTAAGCGTAAAGACAAGGCCGCAAAATGCCATGAAAATTGACCGACCGGTCAATTTTCGTGGTAAAAAGTAGGCACTAGGTTGCTTCGCTCCAATTAGCAATTTACCCCAGCACTAAATCTTGATGCTTCATAGTCCCGACGTATCGTCGGGACTACTCCGCTCAGGATTTAGTACGGGGCAAACATTTTTCAATTTTCAATAAAACCTAAAAGGCCTCCAGAGGGTGAGAAATGCCGGTGGCATTTCGCAAGGCCGAAGTCGCGACGACCTGCAGGTGTGGGCCGACCGAATTTTCAGCAGAAAATTACGGATGGCTGGGCACCAGAAACAATGAACCTCCAGAGGGGGTGGGCACCGCTGGAGGTTCATTGCGGGCTCGAGCAACGCTCAAGCCCAAATTACACCCTTCAACCCCACCATAAGCGAAGCATCGAATAATCTGCACGAAGGCTAGATATCGAGCCGTCCCTCCGCCAAAGGCGGAAGAAGCATCGTTAGACTCGCCGACCCACATTGAGTGTGTCATCCCGCTGCCATCCGAAGATAGAGCTGTGTAGAGTTAAAGGGAATAATTCGAGTTTAAGATTCCCACCCAATTTTTAAGCTTAAACAATTGTATTTGGTCATAGGCTAGCACTATACTCGTGTTAAAACCAAAAAATTGGGTGGGATTAGTGTAAGTGGAGGGTATCAACTTAACACCGAATCTTAAACACATAACATTGAACGTAGAACATAGATCAATGATCAAAGTTCAATGTTCAATGTTTTTGGGGGTATAAGGTGCGTAAGTTCGCAAATTGGAACTTACGAGTTGCAATTTTAGCAAAAAAGTGACCTTATGTCAATACTAGGAAATATATATTTATGAGAGTCAATAGCCTTAAGCGTGATAGCCCTGATTACCCGCCGCTACTCGCGCGTCTTCATACGCCGCCCAAGCAGTTATTCTGGCTGGGCACTCACCCAATGGAGTTGACGCCTAAGCCGCGGGTAGCTATTGTTGGCAGCCGAAAAGTAACTGGCTATGGCCGGCAAGTTACCCAGCAGCTAACTGGCGAACTGGCAAGAAGAGGTGTAGTTATCGTCAGCGGTCTGGCGCTCGGAGTAGATTCCATTGCCCACCAAGCGGCCATTGACGCCGGCGGTCTAACCATCGCCGTACTGCCAACTGGCTTAGATCAGATATACCCTCCATCGCATCTCAGCTTAGCCAGGCAAATAGTTGAAACTGGCGGCTGCCTGATTAGTGAGTATCCGGCAGATAGCGAAGCATATCCTGCGAATTTTATTGCCCGCAACCGGATAGTCAGCGGCTTGGCCGACGCCCTGCTTATAACAGAGGCGGCCCGCAACAGCGGCACTATGCATACCGCCGGTTTTGCGCTAGAGCAGGGTAAGACCGTCATGGCAGTACCGGGCAATATCAACAGTCCCTTAAGCGAAGGCTGTAATAATTTGATAAAAAATGGCGCTACACCTGTTACTTCTGTTGATGATGTCTTGCAAGCCTTAAACATCAAGCCATCCAAAAGAATAGATCAAGTATTCCGCGGCAGTGCCAATGAGCGGCTACTGTTTAACCTTATTAAACAGGGGATTCATGACTCTGGTGAACTTGCGGCCACGGCCAAATTAGACGGGGCAACTCTTTCGGGCACGCTGACAATGTTAGAAATTAACGGCTATATCCAAGCCGACGCAGGGAACTGGCATCTAACCTAACAGTAATTTTCAATTTACAATTTTGCCCCAGCACCAAATACTTGAAGCTCCATAATCTGATTGCAGACTACTCCGCTCAGGTTTTGGTACGGGGCAGGCAATTTTCAATAAATAATTGAATTTCCAAACAGTTTGATTCATTGGATTTTGAATCTTGAATGAAAATTGGTAATTGAGAATTGGTAATTGAGTATAGTGTGCGTATGCTAATATGCTTTGTATGTCTAAGAATCTCGTGATTGTAGAAAGTCCAGCCAAAGCCCGGACTATTGCCAAATATTTGGGCAAGGATTTTAAGGTCATGAGCAGTTTTGGCCACATCCGCGACCTACCTAAAAAAGACATTGGCGTCGACATTGAAAAGAATTTCGAGCCAACCTACCAAGTGCCGCCGGACAAGGAAAAAGTCGCTAAAGAGTTAAAGGCGGCGGCAAAAGGTTCGACTATCTGGCTGGCCAGTGACGATGACCGTGAAGGCGAAGCCATTGCTTGGCACGTTTGCGCGCTACTTAGCCTGGCACCTGAAAAGACCAACCGTATCGTTTTTCATGAGATCACCGAACCAGCAATTACAGCCGCCATAAGGGCGCCGCGCAATATCGACCGCAAGCTGGTCGACTCCCAGCAAGCTAGAAGGGTATTAGACCGCCTAGTGGGCTATGAGCTGAGTCCTGTTCTTTGGAAAAAGGTCCGCAGTGGACTATCAGCCGGGCGGGTACAAAGCGTAGCTGTCCGTCTAATTGTCGAACGCGAGCGGGAAGTCAAAGATTTCAGGCCGGAAAGTTCCTTCAAAGTAACGGCCATTTTTGACGCAGGAGATAAAGAAGTTCCAGCCGAGCTACCAGATAAGCTGGTGAACGATAAGGCTGCTAAAGAATTTTTAGAGGCGCTTATAAAAGCCAGCTTCCAGGTTGGGGCCATTGAGAAAAAGCCGGGCAGCCGATCCCCGGCCGCGCCTTTTACGACCAGCACCTTGCAGCAAGAGGCCGCCCGCCGGCTAAGGTTTAGCGTCCGCCAAACGATGACTCTCGCCCAAAGGCTCTATGAAAACGGCCACATTACATACATGCGCACCGATAGCGTGAATTTGGCCGGCGTAGCTATCGACGCCGCTAAAAAATATATAAATGACAACTTTGGCAGCAACTATGTTACCGTTAGGCAATATAAGACCAAAAGCCGCGGCGCCCAAGAAGCCCACGAGGCCATCCGACCAACGCACATTGGCACATTGAGTGCCGGTGCCGATACCGGGCAAAAAAAACTTTATGAACTCATCTGGCGCCGCACGCTGGCCAGCCAAATGGCGCCGGCCAAGATTGAAAAGACTGAGGTAATTATTGATATTACGCCCGAGCCCTCCTTCGCCAAGACTACGGAGGGCAAGAAGTTCGTGGCCATCGGCGAGATTCTAGTTTTTGATGGCTTTTTGAAGGTTTACGGCGGCGGCAAAGATGACAAGGTCTTGCCAGACTTATCGCAGAGGCAAGTGCTGAAACTCAAAACCGCGCAGGCGCTGGAAAACTTTAGCCGGCCGCCGGCGCGCTACAGCGAAGCGACACTCGTCAAAAAACTTGAAGAACTAGGCATTGGCCGCCCCAGTACCTACGCCCCGACTATTAGCACCATCCAGGATAGGGGCTATATAGAGAAAAAAGACCTGGATG
>C687J35174_10003580_pt1 | contig 21285 bp, 16 predicted proteins | sample RifCSPhighO2_01_FD_35174 | JGI IMG/M metagenome (IMG submission 35174) | reverse complement strand
GGATTGTACCTGGGCATAAAAAGATTGGTTGATAATCCGCAGCAGATTATCGACTTTTCGTATTCGTTTATCCACGACTTGAGCTGGATGCAAACTCTTGCTCAAGACATACACCGTTTTGATGAATCGTTGTTTGGACTGGTGAATCTCGGTCAAAAAGCCGTCGGCGACAACGGTATTTATTGGCCGGCAATGTTGATAGTGATTATCGGCGCCGCAACCCAATATTATCAAAGTAAGCAACTTATGCCGCAGAGTAAAGATGCCAGGAGTCTGCGCAGCATCCTAAAAGAAGCCGGGCAAGGCAAGTCGGCCGATCAACAAGAAGTCGGCGTCGCTATGGGGCGGTGGATGCTGTACTTGATCCCGGGGTTTGTTTTTATTTTCGGACTTAATTTCCCAGCCGCCCTGCCGCTTTATTGGTTAACTAACAGCTTGGTGGCCGTCATTCAACAGGGCAGGGTTTTAAAAGAGGACGAAACAGAAGCCCTAGCTTTGGCGGATAAGGCGACGGTGACTGTTACCGAAGATAGACCCGCCAAACGCTCCAAGTCCAAAGCTCATCGTAAGCACAAAAAGAGGAAGCGCTGATGGAGGAAGCGATTGTATATTCCAAAAAGTACCTCGAGGATTTATTGTCATTTTTTGGCCTCAACACTGAAGTATACGCCACCACCGAAGATGGTGAAGTCATTGAGTTACACGTGCCCTCAACCCACTTGAATGGCTTTCTGATAGGCTCTCGGGGCGATACCATGCGGGCGCTGCAGTACATGATTGGCGCGGCGCTTAAAAACCAGAGCTTCGGCTATCACCGGATCAGCGTTGATATCGCCAATTATAAAAAACAGCGGGCCGAGCGCCTGGAAAAACAGGCCGAAGAATGGTTTAAGGAAGTCCAGGTCAGCCAGCAGCCTAAGGAACTGGCTCCCATGAATGCGGCCGACCGGCGGGTAGTGCATAAAGCTGCCTCCGAGCATGGCTTAAGCACTGAATCGGTTGGCGAAGGCCTAGAGCGCCACGTTGTGCTAAAACCCGAAGCCGAAAACCCAACACCCGAGGAATAAATACTTAACAAGTCAAGCAATTTTAAATTGACCCAGTTGGCCTAATTTCTAATTAACCTAAACAGCGCCTAAGTACCAATCCTAAAATCTATGAGCTCTAGTTTATTTTTCGATAGATGGCGTTGAATATCAGATTAAGTTCTTTTGCCTCCCGCCACAAAAGCTGAGACTCATCTTTAACTGACGGTACGGCTACCGCAAACATCCGAAGAAAATGTTTTGATTCCCGGGCCTCCTTTTTACATATCCCAATCTTGTGTTTAAAATCTTTCTTACTTTCTGCGTCATCAGCCTCACAATAGTTGGCTCCTACACTAGTTGCGGCTTTAATAAGCTGTTCAATTAGAGGGTTTACGATGGTGCTTTTCGAAATTCTCTGGCAGAATTTGATTACATCTTCGCCAAACCTGGCTGTTCGTTCTTCCAAGTCATATTTTTGAGAAGTTGCTGCTGATATCATAAAAATTTATAGGTTCGCTCAATTTTAGCAATATGATCAAAATTTGAATATTGCTAAGGCTTAATTTTAGTCACTGGTGTTTGGGATTTATTTAGAGCAATTAGTGTAATTAGAATAATTAGAAATTCTATTGGCTGTGGGCTGAAAGCTATAAGCTAATTCTTTAGGGCTTCATGGTAGATTTCGAGGGTTTGAGTGGCCATGCGGCGCCAGGAGTATTTTTTAGCCCTATCGTGGCCGTTAGTTATTAGCTTAGATCGAAGTTTATCGTCAGATAATACTTCGTCGATCTTATTCGCCATATCATTGGTGTCCAGCGGGTTGAAATAGTGGGCCGCCGACCCGTAAATTTCTGGCAGACAGGTAGCGTTGCTGGCCACTACCGGTGCACCATGGGCCATAGCCTCCAGGCCGGGCAGCCCAAAACCTTCGGAGAGCGAGGGGAACACGTAGGCCGCGGTATTTTCATACAGCCAGCGCAATTGTCTCTCTCCGACGTGGCCTGTGAAAATTACTTGACTTGCCTGCCCTCCGAAGCCCTCCTGACCTTCGTAGCCTTGGCGAAGGAGGTGGCGTAGGTTGGTTAAGCTTTTCTTTCTGGCAAAATCTCGGAGCCTTTCATAGTTTTTGTCGGTTTTGCCAGCCAGCACCAACACCAGTCCAGGGTGTTTTTCTTTAAGGATTTTCATGGCTCCAAGCAGCCGTTTCAGGTTTTTGTGAGGCGTCGGACGCCCAATGTAGAGTAAAAATGCCTTACCGCTCAAGTTTTTTAAGGGGGCGGCTGGCGCGGTAATTTTGTCGGCGGCTTCATAGGTAACGGTGATTTTATCCGGACTAATACCGGCAAACTTTACAATGTCGGTTTTAACGAACTCGCTCGGGGCAATCACGGTTGCCGATTTTTTGGCCACCCGCTTCACCACCCATTTGTAAGTCTGTTGCTTAATAGTAAAAACCAACGGATTTTTGGCCGGGTTCTTGAACCGTGTCGTGGTCAGGTCGTGGATGGTGGTCACCACTCGCCCGCGGTATAAAATCGGCTGCTGGGGCACCGTAAAATGAACCAAATCTGCTTTTAGGCTTCGGACTTGTTTCAAAAAACCCAACTGCTCGGCGAACGTAAATTCCTTGTACGGGCAAACCATCTTGGTAAAATTCGGGTTTACAGGGTGCCACCCTGTAAAATCTTTGGGGGTTAGTAAAACGGTGTATTTATGTTCGCGGTCAATCTGTTGGAGATAGTGCAGCAGTCGCTCCACATACCGGCCGGTAGAAGTCCTAAGCTCCCTTGCATCGATAACAATTTGTGCCATAATCTTACGTACTACTATAACTATAACTCAAAAGGAAAATCGTATGTCAGAGCCGTCCCCGACCCCTGGGTCTGTAAACGAATATGCCGGCAGAACAGGCGAAGACCCAACAGAAACAATAATTCCGATGAAGACTTATAGGGCCAAGCACTATTTTTCATATGGCTAAAAGAGCTCTAATTACTGGAATCACTGGGCAGGACGGACAATATCTTGCTGCACTACTGCTTAAGAAGAAATACCAGGTGTCCGGGCTTATTAGGGGACAACATAATCCCAAGCGCTATATTATTGAGGAAGATTTACCTGCCGTTGAGTTGGTAGAGGGAGACCTTAGCGACATGAGTTCGCTGGCTTCGGCACTGGAAATAGCTCAACCAGATGAGGTGTATAATCTTGGCGCGATCAGTTTCGTAGCACTATCTTTTAAGCAGCCTGAACTAACAGGTAACATAACGGGGCTAGGAGCACTTCGGCTGCTGGAGGCCATTCGCTTAAGCGGAGCTGAACGCAAGGTTCGTTATTATCAAGCCTCGACCAGCGAACTTTATGGTAAGGTCCGTGAAGTTCCACAAAATGAGCTTACTCCTTTCCACCCACGTAGCCCTTACGGGGTAGCCAAGGCCTATGCTCACCACATAACCGTTAACTACCGTGAAAGCTATGGTATACATGCTTCCTGCGGCATTCTTTTTAATCACGAATCACCCAAACGTGGGTACGAGTTTGTAACACGTAAGATTACCAGCTCGGTAGCTCGTATTAAATTAGGCCTACAAGATGACATTACATTGGGAAACCTAGACTCCAAGCGTGACTGGGGATTCGCCGGTGACTACGTTGATGGCATGTGGAGAATGGTGCAACAGACTAAATCTGACGATTATGTACTTGCCACAGGCGAGACCCATTCTATTAAGGATTTCTTAGATTTAGCTTTTAAGGAAATTGGCGTTGATGACTGGAAACCGTATGTTAAGCAAGATAAACGCTTTATGCGACCAGCTGAAGTCGACCTTCTTATTGGAGATCCCTCAAAGGCCAAAAAGAAACTAGGTTGGGAACCTAAGGTCAAACTGCCAGGACTGGTTAAAATGATGGTTGAAAACGACCTTGAGTTGGAATCCAGGAAAGTCTAAGTTTGCCGAGATTCCACAAAATCGGCAATAGTTTGCTCGAACGATATTTGTGGCTGCCAGCCCGTATCCTTTTTTAGAAGCTCGTTACTTCCTACTAATTCTTCAGGATCATTGGCTCGAATGAGTCGCGGATCGGTAATAAGCTCCAACTCTTCCGAACCAGGCACATGTTTTTTCAGTGCGGCTAAAATCTCATTTCCGCTACGAGTTACGTTACTGCAAATGTTGTAGACCGTACTGCTTAGGCTCGGTGCTAACACTAAGTCAGCATAAACTCGAGAAACATCTCTTACGTCCGTGTAATCGCGCTTAGTTGATAAATTACCGGTTTTGATTAGTCGGCCTGTGGCTTTGGCGGCCATAAGTTTGGCGTACAGATCGGGCACCAAAAAACCCTCTTCCTGGCCAGGTCCAACGTGGTTAAACGGTCGCATAACTATAATGTCTAGGCCTTTGGCTCGAAAGTCATGGGCCGCTTCCTCCATCAAGATTTTACTCAGCGTGTATGGCGAACCGTCTTTTACAAGCTTCGAATCCTCAACCAGCGGTGACGATTCAGCGGGGTCATACACTGTGCCAGTACTGACAGCTATCACTCGTGGTTTTAAATTATTATCGATTAAAGCCTGAAGTAAATTGGTCAAAACCCCCACATTAATGGCCTTATACTTCTCTGGATCAGAAAAAGAATCGCCGACGCGGGCTAACCCCGCCAGACTAATTACTCCGTCGATGTCTTTCAACGGCAGCTTGGCGACTGCTTCTTTATCCATTAGGTCACACACCCAATAGTCAGCCAGCAACTCTTTGACTTCTGGAGTTGGACTGGTCTCGTGGCCGATACCAACAACTTCGTCGCCCTGATTTTTGAGTTCGCGGGTCAGGTGCTTGCCCACAAAGCCATTGACTCCAGTAACCAACACCTTCTGCATGCACCCATTGTAGCTTAATTATTTTAAGCCACCTTAACGTAACTTATGCTAACAGATATGATATATTTAGTAACATTGCCAATCTATGAATAAAGTAAAGATTCTTCTGCGTATTGCTAAAAAATTAATTAGAAAGGCCTTATGCGGCGATTTTAGATATAGGGGTAAGCTCTATCCTGTATATATCTCTCATGGCTTAAGATATTTGGTTAAATTCGGTCCAAGCGCTTCCTTGCGAAAAGTCAAGCAAGAATTAATTAGTATTGATCGGCGGTACCTAGGTGGCAACCTGGCTTTCCCTAACGGTTTGGTTACCGGTGTTAGTCAAGAAGCCGTGCTGAATTGGTACAAACAGCATAGCCGTTCGGTAACTGTTGTCATACCGAGCTACAACGACCTCGATGTATTGGTTCCTTGCCTAGAAAGTCTAAAAGCTACGACTAATCCGAAAAAGGTTAAAATTATCATAGTCGACGATTATGCTCAAAAAAGTGGCCGAGATTTTCTAAAAACTTTGGAGGATGAACAAATACAGATAATATTTCGGCGCAAAAATGGTGGCTTTGCACGTGCTGTGAATACTGGACTACGAGCAGCTAATAAAAAGCACGATGCAGTACTTCTTAATAGTGACACGGTGGTTCATCCGGGCTGGATTGAAGGTTTACAATTTGGGGCTTATGAATTTGGGGTCGACACTGGAATTGTCGGACCCAAGCTACTGTACCCAGACGGCCGTATTCAAAGCGCCGGTAGCCACCGAAATACTGAGAAGCCAGAATGGTTTGATCACTATTATAGATTTCAGGAGGGCAACTATGGTCCAGCAAACATACCACACTATTGTTTGGCGGTTACTGGTGCTTGTATGTATATTAAGAGAGAGTTTCTTAACCACGTTGGTCTATTGGATGAAAAATTCCAGTTTGCCTTTGAGGACGTTGACTGGTGCTTGCGAGGCTGGCAAGCAGGCTATCGGACGCTGTATTTTCCTTCACCAACGCTAACGCACAAAGAAGGAGCTAGTAGACCTAAAAACACAGAGATCTCTGCCAAAGAGCAGCAATCAGTAAATTATTTTTGGCGAAAATGGCATAGATGGTTTGATGAACGTAATGTTAAGAACAAACGAGGCCAAACCCGGATTATTTTTGTGCTACAGACCTTTGGCTTAAGCGGAGGTATTAAAAATATTTTCGAGTTGGCTAATCGCCTGGCAAAGCGCAACCATTCCATAGAGCTTTGGGGTTTGGATCGTGACCCCAGCCCTTGGGAGACGGACGAAGCAATTAAGATCCGCACTTTCAAAAATTATGACCGACTTCTTAATGCCCTTGCTCCAGAGGAAGCTATTAAAGTAGCTACCTGGTGGGAAACATCATTCCCTGTGTGGCTGGCTTCAGTGAGAAAGGGTGTACCCGTTTACTTTATTTCAGAATTTGAAACTTGGTTTTACCCCAATGATGTAATCGCTCAGTCGTCAGTCGTATCGTGTTACCGCAAAGAGTTCCGCAACCTCACTGTCTCTTCATATAACCAGCAAGAAATTAGAGCTTTGGGCCTTAACGCTACCCTTTTACCATGCGGCTACGACAATACTACTTATAAGCCTCTTAAAAAAGTTAAGAGAGAAAGTAATGTAATGCTGGCGGTTGGTCGTACTTTTTTCCAAAAGAACTTTGGCATGACGCTTAGGAGCTGGAAACTCCTGGGCTCTACACGGCCAGACATGTGGCTATATGGAGCAGAACCGGAAATGGCTAAGCTGGATCCAAAGATCACTTACTTCAAAAAACCGAATAATGAAGGAGTTAACGAACTATTAAATAAGGCCACTTTTTTTGTCCAGACTTCGCGCCATGAAGGGTTTTGCTTGCCCATCCTAGAAGCCATGGCGGCTGGGTGTCCGGTGATCTGTACTGACGCCCACGGAAATCGCGACTTTAGTTTTTCTGGCAAGAACTGCTTAATGGTCAAACAGGAAGATGCCGAGGGCTTAAAGCTAGCTATCAAAAAGATGCTCAAAGATGAGGAGCTAAGAAACAGGTTAGCGGAAGAAGGACTGAAAACAGTCAGTAAGTTCCGCTGGAGCGTAATCGTTGACAAAGCCGAGAGGTTTTTTAGTGAGGTACGCTAAATATGAAACTATCTATCATTTTTAGACCAGCCAACCGTAGTTTAATTCGTGAATTAGTAACTAGCGACTTCAAGCTCAGGTACCAAAACTCGATATTAGGCTATTTCTGGTCGCTACTAAGGCCGCTGTTTTTGTTCGGGGTACTATACGTCGTTTTTACCAAAGTTATAAGGGTCGGCGAGGCTGTGCCCTATTATCCGGCCTATTTGCTCCTAGGCTTAGTGCTTTGGACCTTTTTTATAGAAGCCACACTCTCGGGTATGAATGCAATTACTGGCCGTGGTGACTTAATCAGGAAGGTCAGTATCCCTAAATATATAATTGTTTTGAGCACCAATATATCGGCGCTAGTTAACTTTACCTTTAACATGATGATTGTTTTTATTTTCATGATACTAAGCGATGTGCCTTTCCGCTGGACAATTTTAGCCGCCCCGCTATTTATCATTGAGTTGGTAGTACTAACACTAGCACTGTCGTACCTTTTGAGCGCACTGTTTGTTAAGTTCCGTGATTTCAGTCACATTTGGGACGTGGTGCTACAGGTATTATTTTATGCAGTACCAATACTGTATACCTTGACGTTCCCGCCGAAATGGATAGCCCAAATCATTAGTATTAATCCACTTACTCAAATCTTCCAAGATGTCCGAGCGCTGATGATTACTCCAGAAGTTCTAACTACTCAAGAGCTTTTTGGTAGCCAGCTGGGCCGGATTATACCAATGCTGATTATTGTGATTATTTCGGTAGTTGCCGTTTGGTACTTTAGGCGTAGCTCACACAACTTTGCCGAGGAGCTGTAAATGAACGACCAAGACCAAACCTCTCTTTTAGTAAGCAACCTACACAAAGAGTTCAAGTTGCCTCATGAGCGTAAAAATACCCTTAAGGAATGGATACTGCACTTCCACCACCCTACTTACGAGTACCTGCACGTTCTAAAAGATATCAATTTTGAAGTTAAAAAAGGTGAATTCTTCGGCATCGTAGGTCGAAATGGTAGTGGGAAAAGCACCTTGCTTAAAATTATTAGCGGCATTTATCAACCGACTCACGGCACAGTTGAAGTTAATGGCACATTAACGCCATTTATTGAACTGGGGATTGGTTTTAACCCAGAACTTACCGGCCGGGAAAATGTCTTTTTAAATGGTGCAATTATGGGACTCACACGCAGGGAAACTCTGGCCAAGTATCAGGAGATAGTCAACTTTGCCGAGCTTGAAAAGTTTATGGATCAAAAGTTGAAAAATTATTCCTCAGGGATGCAAGTCCGCCTGGCATTTTCGATCGCTATTCAGGCACATAATGACATATTACTCATTGACGAGGTTCTAGCAGTAGGCGATGCCAACTTTCAACGTAAATGCTTTGATATATTTGAAGATATAAAGGAGCAAGGCAAAACTGTTATTTTTGTAACTCACGATATGCATTCAGTTCAAAGATTTTGTGATCGTGGGCTAGTGCTAGAAAATGGTAATATCAAGTTGGTTGGGACGCCCACAGAGGTGGCCAATGCTTACCAGGAAATTAATCTTACTGCCTCATCGAAAGAAGAGAAAAAAGTTTCCAAAAGACTACAAAAAACCGACGTTAGGGTGAAGATAGTTGAATATAATAAAAAGGCTCAAAAGTTACGGTTTGAAATTGCATATAAAAATCAAGACAGAAAAAAAGTATATGTTGGCTTTAGTATCGTTAAAGATGGGACAACAATCGGAGAACTTAACAGTGTAGGTAAGGAAAATAGTAACCCAAGCGGCCGGTTAGAATATATTCTTGATACCACTCAACTAAATCCTGGATATTATGAAATTGCCGCCGGTTTGATTGGTTTTGAGAACAGACAGCTATTGAAAGCTACAGAGGAATGGGCCAAATTTAATGTACTGGGGTATGACGAGAGCAGAGGAGCTGCTATGAATCTGCCGGATAATTGGATAGTTAAATAAGCGATAGTAAGCTTAGGATCTGGCGGTCTAGCCTGAGCCTCGACCTTTACTGAAGATAGAAGATAGCTGGCGCAATGGTTTGGTGACTTTCCAACTGCGTGAATTGAGAATAGCTGCAATAATTTTGTCTCGCTCAGCAATTGCCGCACCCTGTTCTTGAATAGAACGATCTCGCTTAGCAATTGCCGCACCCTGTTCTGCAATTGCTTTATTACGCTCTGCAATCGTCGCATCTTTCTCTTCAATTTCTGTCAAGATACTAGCAATTAAGCGCTTGGCACTATCCTTACTAGGATGATAGGTAAACTTATGCCGATAAAAGTTCTCTAGGTTTTTTGCGTAGGCGGAAAAGTCGTACAGCTTGGTTATTTTTTTAAGATTTTCATCAACAATGGACTCATAGCGAGATTTATTATTTTCTAAGTCAGTCATATTTTTTGTGATATTCCTAAGCATTTCATCATAGCTGTGGTAGGTGTTCCCAAACTTTGAAAAATCTTTGTCAGGGAAGAAATCATCATTATAGACTGCCAGGGTGATGCCTCCGGAAAAGAAAGTTTCAATGTAGTAGCCATCAAAACCTTCCCCAAAAGTCACTGTAAATTTGGCTCGGCAAACGAGACCTTTGTATTCCTCATAGTGCATGTTTTTTATAGTTACAATTTCGTAGGCTGGGAACTGTTTTTTTAGTTTGTTAACAATAAGCTTTTTCTTTGCTGTCTCGTCTGGTGACAGTACAATCAAATTATCCTTTTTTTCGTAAGGCACCCACTTATATTGACTAGGATCATTAAAAACTGATAGAAGATGCGATGGTAGGTAGTATTGATCAGCTAGTTCCTGCGTAGCGGATTTATCGTGAGCAACTGTTTGAGTTACGTTAGGAGTTAGCAGAAACCACTTGGCAACTTCATTAGGCTTTTGCAGAAGCCAGATATTTTGAGTCATGATATTAACATTCAGGTCGGGAATTGCTCGCAGGTAATCAGAATATTTCTTTAGCCCTAAAAATACCTCAAGGGAAGCATATTCAGGAACATGCAATTGTAAAAACTGGGACATCCCTCTTTTTACGACTTCATCAAAGGAATAGATTATTTCGTCATTCTTGAATAAATCATTTTTCTTATAACTTTTTGTGCCTGGATAGGTTGATAGAACTACATCTGCACCGTGAATATTTTTAAACTTGCGGCTCGTTTGGCAGATTGAAAAGATGGATAGTATACCGCCATTAATTATCTTCTCAGGCGGAATGAAGAAGACTATCAGCCGATTATTTTTCTCCATCTTTGCTTGCATTCTACCAGTAAGAGATTTAGATACACTAGTATTAAGTGGTAAAAAAAAATAAAATGATGATGGCTCTACTAAATAATGACTGCTTGAGAGATTATTAGGTGTTTCATGGAAAGAATTAATGTTACAAAAACCTTTTTGCCGCCGATCGAGGAATATCAGTATTATTTGGATCAAATTTGGCAGAGTGGTCAGATAACAAATCAAGGGCCGCTCTTGCTCGAGTTCGAAAATAATGCCAAGGAACATCTGGGGGTTAATAATTTCCATTTTGTTGCCAACGGCACATTAGCCCTACAGATTGCACTAAAAGCCCTTGATATAACAGAGGGCGAGATTATCACTACACCATTTTCCTATGTGGCTAGTACCTCCGCTATTTTGTGGGAGAGATGCGACCCAATATTTGTGGATATAGAACCGGACACGTTCTGTATAGATACTGGTAAAATCGAGGCGGCTATAACTAGTAGAACAAAAGCTATTCTGGCAGTCCATGTTTTCGGACATCCATGTAAGATTGAAAAAATATATGCCATCGCCAAGAAACAAAATCTGAAAGTTATCTACGATGGAGCCCACGCTTTTGGTGTTGAGTATGGGGGCAAATCGTTGCTCGCTTATGGAGATATTTCGACATGCAGTTTTCACGCCACCAAGTTATTCCATACCATCGAGGGCGGCTGTGTCATTAGTAATGACACAGACGTCAGCGGGAAAGTTGAATTAATTAAGCGGTTTGGTCATACCAGTGACGAACACTACATGTTAGGTATAAACGCCAAAGCATCCGAATTTCAGGCAGCCATGGGGCTATGTAACTTAAAGTATGTCGAGGACATTATTAAAAAAAGACAGAAAGTTTCTGATTTATACGACCAACTACTAGGCGACAGATTTCAGAAACCCACAATCAGTAAAAATATAAAATACAACTATGGGTACTATCCGATACTCCTTGAGAACGAGGACCACCTGCAAAAAGTTGTAGATAAACTTGCCAAAGAAAATATTTTCCCAAGAAGATATTTTTACCCATCGTTGAATACCTTACCTTACATCAAAAATACTCAAAGCTGCCCGGTATCTGAAGATATTTCAAAGCGGATTCTGTGCCTACCGCTGTATCAAGACTTAGAAGAAACATCGGTCAAAAAAATTTGCCGGGTAGTCAATAGCTAAGACTAGCCATAAAATCGTGGCTTATTATCGTAGTATTCTATGCAGTTTTGAGGGTAGCCTCTGTCCTTCATCTCCTGAATAATGAGCTGTTCGTTATAGGTGATGGCGTGCATCTTAAATTCCATACTGTCTGTTTCGAGTGTCAGATAGTTTATAATATTTATATAGCGGCGATTTTGGCCAACACTGCCGGCGTTATATAAAACATAGGGCGGCTGGGTTATTTTAAATTGGTGATGTGAATGGCCTATAACGTAATTCTTGTCGAGAGATACAACCGTGTCTGGATAAATGTATTGGTTGTTAATTGAGTGAACAAATGTAAAGTCATTTAATACATAACTTTGCTTTAAGTTTCTGATTTTGTCTTGGCGATTAAACTTGGGATAGCAAAAATTAAAAAAAGTTTGGGCTACCGAGACTCCGCCATCGTAGTGGCCTTTGAGGAAATACTCCTCATGATTACCGCCGAGCACAGTAATATTCGGTAGTGATAAGACCAAATCAACACATTCGTTGCTCCATGGTCCGTAATCGACGATATCACCAAGGCAAATATAGGCCTCGGCTGGCCCGGTGTCTTCAAGCATAATCTCTGTGGCTGGCAGATTGCCATGGACATCGCTAAAAATAACAACTTTCATGAGCGCAGAGACTTAATGTATTCAGCGATTTCCTCTTCAAGTGAGAATTTAATCCGTCCTAACTCGTCAATGCTGTCGGTACTAAACTCGGATAATACCGGCGGTGCCGCAGGGATTTCTTCGTCTTGGACTTCAAGCCCTGGTATGTGTTTTTGAAGCAGGGAGGCAATATCCGCGAAGCTAGTAGACTGGGCAGAAGCTAAAGTGTATACTCGTTTACCCGGTTTATGCTGCTCCGTTAGCTTGGAGATGTATTGCGCGGCGATCCTTAGTGGCAAAAAGTTGCGCCTAGCTTCACCTTGATTAAAAATCGTAATCTTTCCGGTAGTAACCGCGTCCGAGGCTAGCTTAGATAAACCGTCTTTTTTATGATCGCGGTAGAAGAGGGTGGAAAAACGAACGCAGCTGACATTCTTCAATTCGCTTTTTAGACAAAAGATTTCTGCTAAATACTTCGAGTATGCATAGGCAGTCATCCCCAGCACATCGCCATAAGCTTTGCTATTGCTGGGGTCTAATATGCTCATACTGCTGAGAAAAATTAGATGCAAACCGGGGTTAACTGCTTGTGCCTGATTAACCAAGTTGCGAGTGAAGTCAAAATTGCGGACCAGGCATTGGTCGAGATCATTACATTCAATCGTTGCGGCATTGTGTATAAGTGATTTAGCCTTGCGTATTTTCTCAACAAATTTAGCTTCTCCGAGTTCCCGGATCGAAGCAACTTCAGCGTCAAATTGGTTTAGGTAAGTTTGGGCGAATGATCCACCGGCCGTAAGAATTATCATAACTTAGGGTGAGAATTATTAGTCAACCTTCCGTTTCTTTCTACTTCGGCAATTATTGCATTATCAACTACAAGCTCCTTCCAATAGCGCAAGATGGTCTGTTCTTTGATAGTGTAACTAGGCTGTTTATTGGAGCAAAGGTAATCGGCGATCATTTTTGGCTCATTAAAACCGCAGAGTGCTCGGGCTGCTGTTGTCCCTGAGCAGCGGGCGTTAATCTCTAACACATAAGGCTTATTATCCTTGAGGCGGAGCTGCACATTACACGCCCCAAAGGGTTTAATAAGGGCCATAATTTTTCTCACCTCATTTTCTATGACATCATTTTTTACCGTAAAGCTTTGGTAAGTATCGCCGTCACGCAAAGTGCGCCGCATAACGATGACACCCTTGCACTGCCCATTGAGATTCACAGAACCGCAAGTATATTCATCGCCTTCAATATACTCCTGGGCGATAAAAAGGCTTAAATCAAGCCCGCTGGCGAACAGTGCCGTTAAAGTCCTCTCGTTCTTAATGAGGTGAACATCATGAGAACGATGTCCACCCACTTTTCGCTTAAGGATAAAAGGATAGGGCAATGGCGGGTGTTGATCGGTATAAGAGGCCATATCAATGGTCTTTGGAACGGAGATATCATGAGGCGTCAAGGTGGAATAAGTTAACAGTTTATTGTCACTTAACTCAATCACTTCTGGGGAACTGACAATTACTTGAGTACCAACTTCAGCAAATCGATCTACTGCCTGGCTTAAATATGGCAGCTCAGCGTCAAGCCCCGGGAAAAAAAGCTTGCAGCTCTCTTTTTGGCAGAGTTCTACTGTGCGATCAATAAAAGAAGGTTCCTTTGCGTAGGGAATAACGAATGATTTGGGCGCGGCGTACAAACCAGTACCCAGCGACTCGCCGTCAAAGGCCACAATCTCATAGCCAGTATCGTAGAGAGCTTTTATAATACTCTGACCAACCCCGCCACCGGCCCCGGAAACGGCTATGCGTATCTTTGAATTACTCATTTTCCCCTTAAGAATACCGCATTGAAGTAGCGCAGCCAAGCTACGCGGACCCTGAGGCTAAGCCTTACTAATTGCTTCGGTTAGTATCGCAAGATCTAGCGGCACGTTCAATCTGAGCCGCATGCCCATCCACTACACATTGATTACTAAAAAGTAACAACTATTCCTTTACAGCCTCACGCTCTACGGATATAATAAAAGAGTTAAATTACTAAAATAAAAATACAACCACCGTGAACGTTAGAAGAATCATAACTAACAAACGTTTTGTAACTATCGGGGTGCTATTAATACTGGTAGTGGGTGCTACTATGATAATTTTGAATAATGAGCCGCAAAAACAGTCGGTGAGTACCACACCTCAAAAAGGCTCAAATTCCGCAAGCAGCTCAGCAGGTTCAGTAAGTAAAGCAGTCGACAGCTCAACTCAGCCTCTTGGTAGTTCTGGCCAACAAAATTTACTGCCCCCAGTTGGTAATTTTGTCAGTAATCACAGGCCAAATCTAAGCGGTTCTCCGGCACCTAATACTTTACAGTCCGTTTGTATAACTACACCGGCCGTAAACTGTAATATTACGTTTACCAAAGACAACGTCACGAAATCATTAGGCACAAAAGTAACAGATAATGAAGGCGTTGCTTACTGGACCTGGAAATTACAAGATGTAGGATTGACAGAAGGGACATGGCAGGTAAAGGCGTTAGCTTCTATGAGTGAAAAAACTAAAAGCGCTAAGGACGCGCAAGCATTGGTAGTACTACCATGAAGAGGCGAGTCATCTTACTCCTATCGGCAATAAGTTTTGCGCTTATTTTCAGTCAGATTCTCAAGCCACCAACAGCGTTGGCTGCTTTTACTGCGAATAATCTCATAGAAGATGCGATCTTTGATGATTACAATTCTATGAGCGCTGAACAAATAGACGCGTTTTTAAATGCTAGGAATAGTTGCATTAGCCCAAGCAGTGGATTTAGCGCGCCTGACCCAATTGGCTATTCCCCGTCAACTGGATTTCAATACGGAGGTAATGTAAGCGCCGGTACTGTCATCGCCCACTCCTCACAGGCTTATGGCCTTAACCCGCAAGTTATAATTGTAACCTTACAAAAAGAACAAAGCTTGATAACTAGTACGAGCTGTAGCACGAACACTATATCCAAAGCGGCCGGCTATGGATGCCCCGATGGAGGAGGCTCGTACAGTTACAGCGGGCTAAATCTCTATACGCGCGGCGGTACGACTTATACAGATGTGAGCGGAATATGCGTTAACACTGCCTCCAAGACCGGTTTTACTCAGCAGGTTATCCGGGCAACTTGGCTCCTAAAGTTCAGCCAGGAGCGTTCACTTGGTAACATAAATTGGGCAGTTATCCAGGGAAATTGGGATAATTCGGACGACTTGGCTGCTTGTTACTATGGTTATATGACACAAGGAACATATAAGCGCTGCCCGAACGGCACAGCAGATTATTATGACGGCTGGGTGACCATAGACGGCTCGGCCACACACATGGACAGTGGTGCTACAGCCTCGCTATATCGCTATACACCTCATTTTCCAGGTAATCAGAATTTCGTATCAATCTTTGAAAGTTGGTTTGGGCCAACAACAGGTGAGAGTTATGTACTAGCAACCTCTTATCAAAATAACGGCGACCCACGCCAATGGGTTATTTATCAAAGTATTAGGCGACTAGTTCCTGATGTAGCAACTAAAATAGCTTGGGGACTTGATAACGTAACGTTGCTTCAATGGACGGGAACCTATTTGGGATCTTTCCCGGAGGCTAGTCAGCCACTAACCAGGCTCATGAGGCCTTCCGGTACATTAGACGTGTATTTTGTTGATAGTGGCAAAAGCTACAAAGTCAATGGACCAGCCATGCTTAGTGCCTGGAATTTCAACCCGGCATCTATTATAAATGTAAGTGTTTACTTGGGCCGTGTTCCTGCTAACTCAGGTTTGCTTACCTACTCTGTCAAAAGTGCGGCCGATGCCATCAGTATCTATTTAGTGGACGGAGGTAGCAAGCGCCGTTACTCCAATACAGACATTTTGACAGCTTGGGAAGGTGAGGGGCCAGCCACAACGACTATTTCGACCGCTTATTTTAACGCTATGGGCTCAGGATCGGATATTACTGGCACTAAAATCACTGCTGGTTCGCAGGAGTACCAGGTAGTCGCGGGTCAGAAGCTGTCATCTTCATATGGCGTAGCTCTGCTTTATCCCGGCGTTGCTCAGACTGTTAGCGTGGCTACTACCAATCGCCTAGTCACCAGCGCTCCGGTTAGCCAGTTTATTCGCTCCGGCGATTCTGCAACCACCTATCTGGTTGATAATCTAAAGAAGCATACAATCAGCTCCCCGGAAGTTTTACGGGCCTGGGGAGTAGGAGTAAATCCGCCGGTAAATATAGTTACTCAAGGTAGTCTGAATTTAATCCCCACCGACGCCGCTACACCACTTAACACTTTTGAAGCCGACGTGGGCGGCCAGCTTTATTTGATGGATGGTCGCAAGATCAGTGTGCCAACCATTTTGGATAGTGCTTACCGCACGACTGGCAATATTTATTCTCCTACTAGCTCATTAATGAGCTTATTGCCTGCCGGTGAAACAGCTTCCGATTTTATTAAAGGCTTTAATTCCTCGGCTATTTACTTAATGGACGCTCAAAGCCTACGTAATATTAACTCACCAGCCGATTTAACCCTTTGGAATAATGGTAAGTCTATAACCTCGGTTTCTGATTACGCACTGAGTCAATTTAGTACAGGCAGTTCAATCGGTAGCTTTATAAGTGATGGCACAACTGAATACATGATTCAATCGGGCACCAAACATTCTGTGAGTGCTGCAGTTAAAAGTAACTGGCAATTGCCAAGTGCGGCTACCCTTAACAGCGCGACTTTAAGTGACAGCCGCTTTCCATCCGGAACGGCTCTAAGCAATAGCCTGCAAAATTCCGGTAAATACTTTCGTATCCACGAGAAAGTAGCCTTTATGACTGTTGATTCCAACATCGCCGAGGTTTGGGGGGTTAAAAATTCGCCAACGATGGATGCGACTTTAGTATCGAGGTACCTTACAACGGATATGATGACTCGCTTTGCCAAATCAAAACTTAGCAACGATGGCCGGCAGTTTGTAGTAGATAATGGAGTCTTATATCATCTGTCACCCCAGCACGCCGAAAATCTGGGGCTGCTGAACACTCAATCTTTGATGATGGTCAATCCAGAAGCTATAACTCCATCTATTACTACTTGGAGCGGGATAGTAGTGCGTGATTCCGCTAATAAAGCCTACGTAATAGATAACGGCACAAAAAAATGGCTGCCAGATGGTACCATCAGAAATTTCTGGACTAACAGCGATAGTATATCAACGTCGCAAATGACAAACGGATTTCTGAATTTACTTCCAACTATAACCAATATGGAAAGGGCTATCAAAGGCTCTGGCCCTAATATTTATGCCGGCGAAAATATTACTAAGCGCTGGATTCAATCTTGGGGTACCTACCAGACTAGCTATGCGCCCTATGCATCGATCAGCGATAGCCTATTAAATGCTCTGCCAAACGGCAGCAGTATCCCATAGGCTATAGTATTTAGTTCAATTCATGCTAACAACCACAAAAATAACCAGCCATAAAATTTTAGTAAGCCTAGTCTTTGCATTTAGTATTAGTTTTGGCTGGCTAACCATTTTTACACAGCATGCTGAAGCGGCAATATTCACAGTCAGCAATACAAACGACAGTGGCTCTAGCAGCCTACGCCAAGCCATTGTTGATGCTAATACTGCTTCAGACTCCGACACTATCAATTTCAGTATTGGTAGTGGAACTCAGCAAATTATTCCGACTTCTGCCTTGCCAGTTATTACTCAGCCAGTAACTATAGACGGAACAAGCCAGCCTGGCTTTAGCAGTGCGCCGATAATCGAACTTAGTGGTAACGGTGCTGGATCTGCTGCAATCGGACTACGCATTACAGGCAATGGCGCTGGCAGCACAGTTAAAGGCTTAATCATTAACCGCTTTGATGGCAACGGTATTTTCTTAGACTCGGGTGGTAATNCTATAACCGGAAACTATATTGGCACTAACGCTGCCGGAACAGCTGCGGCTGCTAATGGCGGTGATGGTATTGGCATTTTTTCTGGTACAGCAGCTGCCAGTGCCAACAGCAACACAATTGGCGGTACGATGTCGGCAGACCGAAATGTCATTTCAGGTAATTCACAAAATGGCGTTGCTATAACTGCTCAAGATGGAGGTACAGCTTCTAGCAACATTGTCCGAGGCAATTATATTGGTACTAATGCTGCCGGCACGGCAGCTATCGCGAATGGTGGTGATGGAGTGCTGCTTAACCACGCCCAAGGCACGGGCACACTTTCTAGTAATACTGTAGGTGGCACGACTGGCGTGACGATTGACGGGGCTTGCACTGGAACTTGTAACCTAGTTTCCGGCAATGGTGCCAACGGGATAGGACTTTGGCACAGCGGAGTTTCCGGCAATACTGTTCTTGGCAACTATGTGGGCACTAATGTCGATGGTACGGGTGCAGTTGCTAATGGCAATATTGGCGTGGAACTTAATGAATCACCCAATAACACTGTCGGCGGTACTACAGCTGCTTCGCGTAATGTACTTTCTGGTAACAGAGGAGCTGGTCTTTTTATCACAGGTGTTGTGGCTACCGGTAATGTTGTACAAGGTAATTACATAGGGACTAACTCGGCTGGCACGGCAGCAGTAGCCAACAGTAAAATGGGCCTAAGTATCGGCGCGTCACCCGGTGCAATCGGCGCCAACAGTAACAATATAGGCGGTACAACCGGCACCACACCTGGCGGAGCTTGTACCGGTGCCTGCAATTTAATTTCCGGTAATAAAGAAAACGGCATATTGATTTCTGGCAGCGAAAGCTATGGCCACCAAATCATTGGCAACTACATCGGTACCAATGCCGCTGGTACAGGTTCGATCGGTAACGTTTTAGATGGCATTGGGCTGCTCAATACCCAAAACAACACTATTGGCAGCGGTGCGGCAGCTGGGCGGAACGTTATTGCAGGCAATGGCGCCGGCGGCATCATCATTGTCGGCGGCGCTGCCACTGGTAATCGTCTTCAAAGTAACTATGTGGGACTCTCGACATCAGGCGGTAGCTTGGGTAATACCAATCGCGGAGTAATAATTTCCAGCGCTACTGATACAGCTATTCTTGGCAACTCAGTAGCCTTTAATGGCGGACTTGGTGTTGACTTAGATAATAATGGTACCGTTAATCTCAATGACGGCGGCGATGGCGACGCCGGAGCAAATCGACTACAGAATTTCCCCAACGTTTACGGTGTAAAAACTGTAGGCACAACCACCAAAATTGGCGGCAATTTTAATAGCCTAGCTAATACCAGCTTCCAGCTAGAGTTTTTCTCGAACGATGGCTGTAACGCTGGCGCTCCGAATAACTACGGCGAAGGCCAAAGCTTTTTAGGCTCAATCTCTGTTACTACTGATGCCTTTGGCAGCACGGCTTTCTCGTTCATTCCAGCCTCAGCTGTCAGCGGCGGTAAGTACGCAACGGCTACAGCGACTAAGAAAATTGGTTCCACTGCAGCCGAAACTTCCGAGTTCTCGCAGTGTATTTTAGTTAATGTGGCAAAACCAACACTAACCAATGGCGCCACCTGGTTTTTAAAGAACGATTTAACTACCGGTTCTGCTGACATGACTTTTGGTTACGGCTTCCCGGCCCAATTTTTAATGTGCGCCTGGGATCCGAATCAATCAGGAGTTAAATTGCCGGTTATTTTTTCGGGAGGTACATGGTACATGCGTGCTTCTTATAATACGGGAGCAGCCGATAACACTTTTTCTTATGGATCATCTGATTCAATTGCTGTCTGCGGTGATTGGGATGGTGATAGAACAGAAACGGTTGGCGTCGTCAGCCCAACCCTTACGTGGCAACTTCGTAATACCAATAACTCTGGTTCAGCCGATGCCGGCAACTTTCAGTACGGTTCATTTGATACCAAGCCAATCGTTGGCGACTGGGATGGAGATGGAGACGACACAGTTGGAACGGTCAACTCAAACAATGACTGGAATTTACGTAACCTCAATAGTTCGGGTGCTGCCGATATCTCGTTTAGTTATGGCTTTACTCCAGGTTATCAAGTTGTCGGCGACTGGGATGGCGATGGCACTGACACAGTAGGTTCGGTTAATACTGGTGGTACATGGGCGCTGCGTAACGCTAATAGCTCTGGCCCGCCCAATGTAACTTTCCAATACGGATTCCCTGGCGCCACCCCACTAGTATGGCATTAGGCTTCTACTACCAGTTTTTTAAGTACATTTTTGGCTGCCGGAGTCGAGAATCTTTCCTTCGGTCGAGATAAATTGCCAACGGTAAGCTTTTAAGTACAGATCGATTACTAAAACACCAAAACTATCATCAATAAGGACCTCACTATTAGGAACGACAGCCTTTCTCTTATAGAGTTCCTTTCCGCCAGTGCCGACAGTAAACTGCCGTGGCCCTTTTTGATCTGCCTCGCCAGCAGAATTTTGCAGTGCGAACCGTTCATATATATGATCATGCCCGTTAAGCACCACTTCAACATGATTATTAACTAGCTCTACCCAAAAGGCCGAAGATAAATTTCGGCTGGCTGAATCGGTTAAGTATTTACCCGAAGTAAATCGGGGATGGTGCCAGAAAGCGGCTACACAAGCTTGGCGGGTGCTAGCGGCCAAGTCTTGCTTTAGCCATTCTAGCTGTTGGCTGCTTTCGCCGCAGCCGCTGATTTGAGCACAATTGGAATTAAGGACGATGAAGTGCCACGTACTAATATCAAAACTGTAGTAGCCCTTGTCCGGCTCACCTGCTCGGTTGCCGAAATAACTGAAATATCCACTAGCACCATTTGTGACGTATTCGTGGTTGCCAGCAACAGGGTAGGTGATAGATTTTAGCTGGCCCCAGCTTTTGTTATAGTGGCTTTTGAATTTATCTAGCGTGCCGTCGTTGTATTGGAGGTCGCCTAGAGCGAGCACGGCATCTGGATCAATTTTAACTGTTAACTGGTACGTAGCCTCGTCCTGGCAATAGCCTAAGTTTTTGACTAGGCGGTAAGGGTCACCCGGGTCGCATACGATATCACCGACCGCCACAATCTTCTGGGCTTTGGTATTGGTCTGGATATCACTGCTGGCAATCAATGAATTGCTTAGCGATTCATCAGCCTTTTTACTAGATTCATATACATACCAGCCGGTAAAACTAACTACTCCAGCGAGGATCAAAAACAACGCAAGT
>C687J35174_10003572_pt1 | contig 21313 bp, 21 predicted proteins | sample RifCSPhighO2_01_FD_35174 | JGI IMG/M metagenome (IMG submission 35174) | reverse complement strand
AAAAAATGGCTGATTTCTTCGTTACGCCGACATCAGCGTAGCGCAAGGCTACGTCTCATCAGCAAGCCGTGAGATCATCTCATTTTTTGGTTTCTACCGTAAGTCCTAATATGAACTGGTGCCCTTCCATAAAAATTCGTGCCTTTTAATTAATTGGGCTATTTGGAAATCTCTTATTCTTTTTTGAGAAGCTTCTCTAAGTTCTTTTGCTAAATTGGCATCATTACACAAGTTTACCATGGCTTTGGCCATAATCGCTTCTGCCTCATCTGTTTTTGGTACGGGAACCAAAATACCATACTCCCCCTTTTCCATATCTTTAATTTCATCATTTCTGTTCATATTTGGAGCCAAAATTTCTCTGGGACCGAAATCACAATCTGATGAAATAACTGGCACGGAGCACGCCATTGCTTCCAACAACACTATTCCAAATCCCTCGTACATAGAAGACAAAACAAACACTTTCGAGCGGGCCAGAAATTTAAAAGGGTTCTTTTGCCAACCTAAAAAATATACTTCGTTCTCAAGGTCTAACTTTTTAACCTCTTGGCTTAAATAACTATCTAAAATCCCTTCGCCCAGAATTACTAATTTTGTGTCGGTTATTGTTTCCTTCGCTTTTTTAAATGCTCTTATTAAATGAATGTGCCCCTTTTGTCCAATTAAGCTGCCGATATTAATAATAACAGGATGCCTAAAAATTTCTCGGTGATGTGGCTCCAAATCTTCTTCTGTCAACTGTTTAATAGCCATCGTATCGATAGAATTATGTATAACAACAATTTTTTCTTTCTTTATGTGAAACTTTTCCACAAGCTCCTCTTGAAGACCCTTTGAAACAACAATAATCTTGTGGGCTCTATTAAAAAAAAGCTCTACAAGAAATGGATACATTTTCTCTGCAATTCTTTCGTGGCTTATGGATATTGGATTATCAACTCTGATAATTGATTTTTTAAAACTAAGTATGTTAATCATATTCTGCAAAGATCCAAAGCTTACCACATAATCAGGACGTTCTTTTAAAATAATTTTTCGGAACCTAAAATAGCCTTTCAAAAAATTAAAAAGCTTTAACATGGGTTTGGTTGAAAGGGGCAGATGTAAAGATATTAGCTTTCCTTTATAGGGGTAATAGTTTTTACTTTCAAAGGCAACAATGATTTTTTCAATGAAATCAGGCAGATTAAAAGAAAGATCTGAAGCGACCCTCTCTCCTCCTCCACCACCCCAAACAGGCAGTAAAAATATAATTTTTTTATTGTTTACCATATTTCAGAAACTGTTTAATAACTCTCTTTTAAGGATAAATCTATTTTTTCTCCAGACCTGGCGAATCGGCTTCGGCCGATTACGCCTGGGTCTCGAGAGCGAAAATTTGATGAATTTAGAGGTTTGCACAGCGTGCAAGCTGAGAAATTATAGCGAATTTGCTCCAGACCAGGCGAATTTGGGCTTTGCTCAAATTGCGCCTGGGTCTTGAGCCGGAAAAAATAGATTTAGACCAAATGCGGAGTTAATAAACAGTTTCTTAGACTTCCCGACGAGCATAAACCATCTTATGATGCCACGGAGCAACTTCGACCCGAAAACCTTTTCTTTCTAGAAATTCTTTAATACTGCTAAGATTACGGGATTTGTCAATATCATGGCACTCCATTCCAATTGTTTTAATTTTCGAAAGAACATCCGACGAGCACTTCATTAAAATATCGTACTCTGCCCCTTCACAATCCAATTTTAAATAATCAATTTGCAAAATCTTATTTTGATTGACGATATCGTCTAAAGATATTGTCTTTATCTTTGTCTTAAGTTCGGTTTCAAGATAAAGAGAATTTGCCGCTGCGTTGCCTTGGACAACAAACAAATCTCTCATGCCCGTTTGATCGGCAACAGCAACATTATATGCCTCTATGTTATGGAAACCGTTAATTTTAATGTTTTCCTTCAAGATATCAAAATTTGAGGCAAGGGGCTCAAATGCATAAATACTTTTTGCAAACCTTGAAGCAAAAAGAGAGAATGTTCCAATGTGGGCGCCGATATCTATAACCGTATCTTTGCTTTTTATTTCAAATCCTTTGGGCGTGTAAAAATTTTGTATCAGCACATCATTAACCACGTTCCTATCACTAGTACCTGCTCTTAGTTTTACCTTAAGGCCGTCGCGAAAAACGTAAATAATATTTTTATTTTTTATTAATTTAAAGTAATCTAAAAAATACAATGGCCAATTTTTAATTTTTTTTAAAACTAAAAAAGCTAGTTTTATCTTTTTCATATATATCTTAATTGCCGTTTAATAATATTTTTTTAATGCTTTTATAAATTTCTCCGTAATCGTTTTGATCGTTCTTATTTATGGAACTAATAATATTGCCTTTTATAGTATTTTTGAAATAAGACAAAATAAAGCGGATATTAATTTCGTCTAAATTCTCTACGAGATTTTTCTTGCTTAAATCTTCTTGGATCCCCTGCTTTAGCTCATCAAAACTATGTATCTTACGACAGAGAGGATGATAGGCATAAATAGTAATTCCAAGCGCATAAACCGGTTTGCCCAATAAAACTGCTTCCAACCCGATGGTACTCGTTAACGTAATCACTCCTTTTGATGCTTTAATAAGATTTTCGACATTAGCACCAGGGTGGATTAAAACTACATTAGGGTTTCTTTTCAAAGTTTTATAAAAACCGTTTTTTCTTTCTCCAACTGCCGAGGGGTGCTCTTTGACATACAGCTTAAAACCAAAAGGCAGGGAAAAAGCAACGTTCTGTATCGTATTTAATTGGTCGCAAAAGTAAGTAGCCATCCCTGAAGTTGATAATTCCGGCTGGACGTGCAACGGAAAAAGAAAAAAATTATCCGTGTTGTCTGGCTTATCAAAAACATTATTCAAAAAAAACGCCTTGTACTTTCTTTCCAGAAATCTCCAAGGATGAAAAACCCATTGTATAAATTGAATGTTACTCTCGTAATCAAACGCACGCATTTTCTTGTTGATCATATGATATCTTATCCAGGCAAATAACATTTTTTTCTGTTCCATCAAAAAATTTTTACTAGGCGAACCTGGGCGATAATTCATATAAGCGGGAAGCTTTTTATGAGATATAAATTCTTCTAAAAACTTTTGCGCGTTTGCAAGATCCCCGGCTGATATATCGGATTTTTCTAATTTTTGAAAAGTCTTTTCATACTCTGAGCACTCGTATTTTAAATCGCAGTAATCTATCCTGCCGCCTATCCTTGAACTTACCAGTCCTATGTACTTAATGTTGTGCCTCTGGCAAAGCCAGTACGCAACTTCGGCGAAAAAACTGCCCGGCATGCCATACATTATTGCATCCGGTTTTTCATTTTTAAATACAAAATCGATGAATTGATAATTGGATGATATAATATCAACTATCTCTTTATGGGAAAATTTAACTAAATCATACCTGGTGCACTCAGGAAAAACATCCTTCCACGAGAATCCGTTGAAATCTATGTAAGTTTCTTTATAATTTTTGGCCAGCCAATCGACTTTATGATAAACTTTCGCCTCTTTCGGAAAGTAATTGAGTTTTGTGTATTCGGAAACCTTGCCATTTACAAGCAAAACGCATTCATCGCCGCGGCTTATCGCCTCGCTGGCGAACTTACCTAAAAATTCCATCAAAATCGGGTAAGGGGTAACAAAAAAACACCATTTCATATTTTTATAAGATAAGTTATAGTTAAATTCATGATGTATGCAAATTTTACGAAAGATATCTGGATTATCGGCTTTACCAATGTATTGGTCGCATTGAGCGGATTGCTTTTACTGCCGACTGTCACCAAAAATCTCGGCATCCAAGACTACGGAATTTGGGCTCAGATTTCAGTTACCATCGGCTTGATTGCTCCCCTTGTCCTCATGGGGCTTCCAGGAGCGATCGTCAGATTTCTTGCCGCCGAAAAAGAAAGGGGGAAGTTTCAAGAAGGATTTTATTCGGTTTTAATATTAACCTTTGCTATTTCCTGCGCTATTGGCATTCTCATGATAATATTTTCCGGATCAATTGGCAAATTTCTCCGCATCCCCTCTTTGTTTGTCAATTTCTTGTCGTTAATCATTATATTTGAATGCATCAATTCCGTTCTCATGAGTTTTTTCCAGGCAGTTCGGGAAACAAAAAAGTATGCATTCTTCACGCTCCTGGGAACTTTTGGGGAATTCGGCTTAGTTTTTACAGCAATTGCGTTTGGCTATGGATTGCGGGGAGCAGTGCCGTCTCTTATCATCATAAGAATAGCTTTATTTTTGATATTGTTCATTGTCATCTTGAAAAGAGTGGGGATAAAAATACCTCGTTTTTCTAACATTAAGAAATATTTGTCTTTCGGCTTGCCCAAGCAATTGAGCAGTGTTTCATATTCAATCGTGACTTCTAGTGATAGATATTTAGTCGCGTCTTTTCTTGGAATCACTGCGGTGGGTTATTACAGCCCGGCCTACACTATCGGAAACACGTTACATTTTTTCTTATACCCTCTTTTTTTTGCCCTTCCCGCGGTGTTATCAAAATCATTTGACGAGTTTAAAATTAGTGAAGTCAAAAATTATTTAAAATACGCCTTAAAATATTTTCTGATGCTGGGCATTCCTGCGGCTTTTGGACTCTCTATATTGGCAAAACAGTTATTAAAAATTCTCACGACATCAGACATTGCGTCAACGTCCTATGCCATTGTTCCGTTCGTGGCTTTGAGCATCTTATTGTACGGGGTCACAAGTATCATAGGCCAGATATTGGCAATGGTAAAAAAGACTAAAATTTCCGGCGCAGTATGGTTTGTTGCAGCTCTAACCAATGTCGCATTAAACTTCATATTTATCCCCAAGTTTGGTATTATTGGCGCGGCAATAACAACGCTTATAGCCTATGCGCTTGCATGCATCTTAATCACCTACTACTCTTTTAAAGAACTGCAGTTCGACATTGACTGGAAATTTATTCAAAAGAGTTTGCTTGCTTCAATCCTTATGGCTTTTTTAGTTTTAAGCCTTAATCCTGATGGACTTTTAAAAATGATCGCAACTATCATCTTGGGCGCAGCCTTATATTTTATACTAATCTTGATTTTCGGGGGATTTGAAAAAAAAGAACTTATTTTTTTTAAAAGTATTATCTCACAATCATTCAAATAAAATTAATTTGATTAGCGCTTTTAAAATTTTGTAGTTTGCCTTAAAACTTTTTGCATAAAATCGAGAATTGTCCTCGCGCTCTTTNACGATAATAGGNACTGTTTTTAATACAAATCCTTTTCTGACCGCACCAATCATAAGCTGCGTGCCAATTGAACTAATCGTGTCAAAGTGTCCCATGGCTTCATACACTTTTTTACTATATGCTTTCAGTCCAGATAAGGGATCTTTGACCTTAAAGAAAAAATTTGTATAAAGAGCAAATATTTTTTCTCCAAAATGGGTGATATTTTCACGCTGGCCCACAACCAGATCTGCTTCTCCTTTTACAATCATATCGGTTATTTTTTTTAAATCTTCTGGCCTATGCTGACCGTCGGCGTCAAAGGTAACCATAATATCCGCGCCCTGTTTATACGCCTCCAAAAACCCATCATCAATTGATTTATCGTATCCCCTGTTTTGGGTATGGCGCACTACCAAGGCTCCGGCTCGCTTGGCTACCATTCCTGTGGCATCCAAAGAACAATCATCTACTACGACAATGTTACTTACATACGGCCTAATTCCCGCTATGACTTTTTCAATCGTCTTTTCTTCATTAAATGCAGGAATAATGGCAATAATTTTACTGGACGATGTCATCTAATTTAATAGGTTCGCCGGCATTAATCATGCGCCGGGATTCTTTCCCCAAGATATCTTTTGCTTGCGGAGGGCGTAAAAATAAAGCGGGGCGCAAAAATTCAATTTTCTCAGGCGATATTTTTTCGCCTGGCTGGATATTTTCTTTTGCATAAATGCCACGGCGCTGAATAATCACCGTTTCTTTTTCTGACTCTTCAACTTTTTTTACTCCATCGCCCATTGCTTTTTCAAGCGCCCTTATTGAATCCACCATTTTCTTAAAAGTCTCAATTGGNAAAGCAAAACTATGATCCTGTCCTTTGCGNGAAATATCATCAGTNAAGTGTTTTTCAATCATCACTCCCCCAAGAGCCACCGAGGCCAAGGGAACAGCAATGCCTTCCAGCGGATCATCTCCACCGCCTACAATACTGGTAGTGTGGTCAGAATAGCCAACTTCAAAGCCGAAAGCATCTTTTAGAGCCACCATCGCCTTAAGATTTGCGTTCTTCATAAAAGTAGGATAGCTCGTAATGCATTGCAATAAAATAATTTGATCATTACCCACATTTTTAATTGTCTCTACCGCTCTTCTTACATCTGCTAAGGTACAGGCCCCACAGCTAACAATCATTGGCTTGCCCTTTTTGGCCGCATATTCAAGAAATTCCAGGTTATCTATTTCTCCTGATCCAAATTTAAAAGCAGGCACTCCAATTTCGTCTAACAAATCAACTGCCTCTTTATCATAAGGCGCAGAAAGAAAATCAATGTGAATTTCCTGGCAATAGTCAGCCAACGCTTTTAACCATTCGCGGGGAAATTCTGCTTCCCTATACACTTGATCTGCGGGCTTGACCCATTTTGCCTGGTGAGCAACCTGCAACCCTTCAAAGCCTTTTTTAGAAACCAACCTTGATGCCAAAAAGTTTTGGATTTTATAAGCATCAGCCCCTGCATCCTTGGCCATCTTGGCTAGCATTTTTGCCCGCTCAAAACTACCGTCAAAATTGGACCCCACTTCGGCAATAATATAAGCGGGATGGCCCTGGCCGATTACGTTTTGGTTGATTTTCAACATGATCTTTTTTAACCTTACATTACGAAATACGTTCAAGGTTTTTAAATATTTTTTCAATTTCGGCCTGAATTGAAGGCATTTTTACTTTCAATTTTTTTTGCGCGTAATTTGAATTGAGCCACATTTGTTTTGGCCTGAAAACCCTGTTTTTTACGCTATCAGCGTTAACAAAGATAGCTCTGCCCTTATAATTTCCCAGTTTGCCGATAATACATTTTCCAATTTCAGCTTTAGAAAGCGGATTTCTGCTTGCAAGATGGAGTATTTTTTCGTCCAAATCCAATTTAATAATTCTACCAATAAGCTCTGCTACCGTCCAATTGCTTAATGGATTTACCATCACGTCCTTAAAAAGCTTCATGTCCTTGCCCGATGTTACTAAATCAACCACCCACTCAAAAAAATTTATTGTGCGCGAACCATTCGGATGTACGCCAATCAGATTCGTCCGCAACACCAAGCCGCGCTCATAATCCAAAATTGCCTGCTCTCCTAAAACTTTTGAAAAAGCATAAAAATTTTTCGGATAGGGAATATCATTCTCTTTGTAATTTCCCTCTTCGCATGGAAAAACTATCATTGAAGAAATATACATAATTTTTGCGCTGTATTTTTTTGCCAAATCCCTGACATTCTTTGTTCCTTCAACATTAACTTTGTAACATTTTTCCAAATTATGTTCGCAAAAATCCACATCAACAAGAGCCGCAGTATGGATGATCCAATCTATTTTTCCTCTGGGAATTTTAAAATTTTCTACTGCTTTTCTGTCGGTGATATCAACTCCAATATCATAAATAGCATGGTTTGACCCCAAAACAATTCTTAACGTAGACCCCAGAAAACCATTGATTCCGGTGATGACAATATTCATAGGCTTAATCTGTTGAGAGCTTGGTGATAATGCCATATTCGCGTCTTTCCTCAAAATTTCAACTGCGAATTTGGTAGAATTCTTCGGTTTATACTCGTATAAACCTCAGAATTCTACCAAATTCTCGTTCTGAAATTTTGAGGAAATCCATTCGAAAGAGCGTTATTCACCAAGCTCTGATTCTGCTTTTTTTAAATCTTCAATAGTATGGATATCGGTACTTTTATCAATCATTAAAATATCGGGTTTAAACTCATAAGGATTTCCATAAGAAAGCAACTTCTCTCGTTTTAACGCCCAAATTGAACCGTGAATCTTGTGGTCTTTGTGGCAGGTCATTAATTCTGACACTCCGGGAAGCTGCATAATTTCTTTCGCGCTTTTAATAAGCAACTCGTCGATCGTTGGCGAATCGGCCTTAACAGCAAAGACAACATCAGGATTATCATGCATGTAGGACAAAGCATGCACATACACGGGAATATTGGGGACATTGCCTACCAGCTCTTTTGGCCGCTTAATAATATGAGCACCCAGCTGCTGTGATTTACTTAAGATAAACTCGGAATCAGAGCTAACATAGACATGGTCGAATATTTTCAAACACTTTTCTAAATTCCAGACAAACATGGGTTTTCCCTTAAAATCCCGAAAATTTTTATTTTCTAGGCGCGAACTATGTTCTTTTGCAATTATTAAAGCGGAAATCTTCATACATTTTTATTTGCTAAGCTTATTTTATTTGCCTTTGAATCCCATGAAGGAGCATCTTTTTTAGGGATCTTCCAATCTTCGCCGTATTTAAAAAGAAGATAATCTTCTGTGTCAGAAGGAACATTAAAAGCTTGGCCGTAAAATTCTATTTTTCCTAACGTTTCAAAATAATGTTTTGGTATTATTACCATTCTCATTGCCGAACCATAATTTCTCTTTAAAATTTCTTTTTTCACCAATTCCCTTAAGTAAATCTTTTGCTTTGATGATATTAATTTTAAACAAAACCTTATCACTTCAATTGCCGCAAAGTTATATTTGCTGTCTGAACTGACATGTTTAGACAGTAATATAAACCACGTCAGCCACAACATTTTCATACATATTTTAGACAATAGACCCCCTTTAAACTTTCCAGGACCCAGCAAAGAAAAAAAATCTTTATCTTTGGGATAATATATGCCCATATCAATAGGATATCCTGATTTGTAAAACCCAAACCTTCTGTAAATAAATTCTGAATCGGCAATGGGAATAGATACTTCGTTCATTAAAAATCCTGCCTTTTTAATCTGGTCGGAAATAGAAATAATTTTGTCATATTCGCCGTTCAATATTCCTAAGTCCATATCCCAATCCCACGGTATTAACCTTTGGTCTCTCACTGCACCGAGCAATGTCCCCCAATCAAGCCAAAACGTTACATTATTTCTATCAAAAATTTCTTTCAGCTCCTTTAAATTCTTTATCATTATTCTTTCTTTTTCTTCTTCTTGTTCCATTAATTAAAATATTTTTTGGCTGTTTTTAAATCATCGAAGTCGTCTATCTCCATGCAAAACTCATTGTCAAAATAAATCGGATGCAACTTTATTTGGCCTGATATTTCGTTGAAAGCATCTTCCGCATAGCTATTTGTTTTGCCTTCTTTTATAAAATTATCTATTTTAATTAAAAATTTTCTAAAATCTGCATTTTTAAACTTATAAACCGGAGCTAAAAATCTTAAGTTTTCCCCTTCTATGCTAACTCCTATTTTACTTACAAGACCGCCTTCAATACTGGCTTTAAAATCTTTTTGGGGATAGGGTAAACTTTTTTTTACTAAAACACCGCTGTCTTTAAATACTATGACCTTTTTTAAAAGCCCTGGTTCAAAAACCATATCTGAATGCAGTAAAACGATATCATCATCGCCTACCGCATCCCTAGCTAGCCATAAAGAGTAAATATAATTTGTTTTATCATAGATAGGATTATTTATATAAGTTACATTCAGACTGGGAAACTTTGTTTTTATAAAATCTTTTATCTGATTTTCCAGGTGGCCAGTGGTTATGATAATATCGACTACGTTATTTTTTATCAATAACCTTACCATTCTTTCCAAAATAGATTTTTTTCCTAAATGAATCAGCGCTTTGGGATTTTTTTCAGTCAACGGCCTTAATCTTTTACCCAATCCCGATGCTAAAATAAGTGCTTTCATAACTTGATCATCTTTAGACCTACTGATCAAAGATTTTCCTACTGAAATCTTTGATCAGTAGGTCTATTATTGTTTTCCTAGAACTTTCTCCAGCAACTCATCGGTTACTTCAAACGGCGTATTGTAGAACCTTTCTGATTCTTTGGCTTCTTTAATATCTTCTGCAGTAAATACGGGTTGCATAATCCCAAAACGGCTAAGGAGTTGGTTAACTCTTTGCTGGATTGCAATGTCAGTATTGAATAATTTCATGAATACAAGCAAGGTTGAAGCGGTTGCCACGCCATGAGGAGTACCCCTCTTTGCCGTTAAGGAATACGATAAAGCATGAGAAATTGAGGTCTTCGTTATATTGATTGCCTTTCCTGCATTATTAGCTGACTCTAGCATACAAGCCCTTAAGCGTTGGTTACTCGGGTTATTATATGAATCCCATAAACAATCTGTGATTCCCTCAATAGCTTTTTTAGCATATACCTTGCTTTCCTCTGTTGCTTTCGGCGACCAGGTGCTTTCAATGGCGTGAGCTAAAGCATCCAATCCTGCAGCCATGGTTACTGGTGCGGGGCAAGATACTACCAATTCTGGCCTCAATTCATAGCTAGTGGGCAAGGGTACTTCAATGGTTTTCTTTTTGTTATTAACCATGAAAACCGCGTACTTGGTAACTTCACTTCCAGAACCGGCCGTAGTGGGTATGGCATGGTGAGGCAATCCTAACTTCCAGGCGACATACTTCATCGTATCTATGGTTGAACCTCCTCCAATAGAACACACTCCATCGTAGACAACCGTTGAGTTTGTAATCTTATTTAATATAGAATCGGCAAACTCTAACGTAGGGTTCTCCATTGCATCTTTATAATGTAGCATAAAGATATTTTTGTTTTCCATAGGTTTTAGTTTTTTTATGACAACTTTTACAAAGAGTTCTTCCATTAGAAAATTCCAATCTTAGATAAGGATAATCTGCGAACTTCATAATATGGTCTGCTTCTAAATTACCACTTCTATTATCGCCACACCAAACACAAGTATAATTATCTCTCTCATATACTGCCTTACGCCATAGTTTGTATTCTAACGATGTTCTTATGGCATGATTCATGGGAGTGATTCCGCCTTTCCAATTTCCATTTTTACTTCCTGAAGTAATTGGCCTTTTTAAGCCTTTTGTTTTATTTGGTTTACCCAGTATTTTTTTACGATGACTTTCTACCTGCTCATTAGTTGGTTTATAGTTTTTCCAAAAGCATTGCTGAGAACAGTAAATTGATTCTGTTTCCTTTCTCATAATCTCTACGTACTTTTTACAACCCTTGCAAATAAACTTTCTGACGGCTCTTTTTTTAGGAGCTTTCACATCCTTACGAAGGTATAGTCCTATACACTTTTTGGAACAAAACTTATGTTTTTTAATCCAAAAACGGGGTCTATAAATAGTTTCCTTACATTGGACACAAGTTGTTGGGTAAAAGTTTTTATACATCTACATCAACTACTTTAAATGGTGTTAGTATGTGGCGAAAATTCGTGGGCTGCCCCCCTGTGCTTGCATACTTTGCATTATTTAAAATTATTATTTCAAGATTTTTTGGTTTATGAGCTATAATCGTGGCAGTAGCACCCATAGACATTAAATATGCTCCGTCTCCCATGATTCCTATCACTTTTTTATCGGTGCTCAGTGCGTATCCTAAACTTACCCCAAGTACAGCTCCCATAGCACCTCGTATAAGTATCTTGTTAGGATGAGATATATCGGTTAAGTCGTAAGAAATAGTGCCAAGAGAACCAATAATCACCGCATCTTGGTTTTCAGCTAATAAGTTCGATAGAAAGTTTTTTTGAATCATAAGGCAGTAATTTAATTACATTATGAACAATATCGGTCATCACCTTATGGGGCGGTTCTTGTCTGCCGAAACTTATCACTAAATTCATTTCAATCCCATCAGGAATAACCCAACTTGTTAAAAAGTTAAGGGCGTTACACAATCCATCGGCTGACATGAATACGGTTGCCCGGTCTTTTTTTCCTAACCACCATCCTCCTGCGATTGCCACGGCTTCACCTTCATCAGTGGCTATCATATATTCTCCTTTACCTTCTAACCATTTGACTAATTTTTTATCAGGTACGCCTACTATCATCTTTCCCTACTAAATTAAAAATATCCTCCACACTAGCAAGTTCGACTTCCTTGCCGTCAATATAATTTTGCATTGCTTTCAAAGATGCTCTGGTAAGATGGTTTGCCTCAATGACAATATTAAACGGATGTTCTGCAGGAAGACGGTAAGTAGTCGGCACCGCAATCAAAGGAATAGTAGCATGCTTCATCCTGAAGTTCTTAGCAAACTCCATCACTTCATCAGATGAAATTTTCTTTTTAGAATGTATCATGATCCCGTCTGCCCCTGCTTGAACATAAGCATCGGCCCTAACCAAGGCGTCAAAGATTGACTTTTCAGCTATCAAGCTTTCCAGGCGGGCAAAAATTTTCATTTCTTTAGCGCTTTCTTTGGCTTTTTTGATCTTTTGGCAGAATAAATCAATATCTTCCAATTTGTGGTTTCCTTTTTCCAATAGCGAGTTTTCTTTTGGATATTTTTTATCTTCCATAATTACCGCATAAGCTCCCGCCGCTTCAAACCACTTTGCGTAAAATAGTATATGCTCAACCTGGCCAAAAGTATCCACATCAACGATGATGGGTTTGGTGGTTAGCCTGCGTATTTCTTCAACTAAATCCACTCTCTCTTTTAAGGGAGTAAGTTCGTTGTCTGGCAGGCCTTTATTGGCCGAATGGCACAAAGAAGATACCCAAAAACCTGCATACTTTGGAGATTTTTCCACCAGTAAAGCCATTAACCCATTGCTTGTCTCTAAAAATAGTTGTTGCATAGTTTTTTAAACTTCTAAAATTTTGTTTTTATCCAGCCATTGATTGTTTTTATCGCTTGAATAGCTAAAACCTTTTTCCGGTGATTTTATATCCTTGTGGTTATTTTTATCCCAAAAAGCAAATTCCGGCTCAATGACAAAATGGTCGTCAAATTCCTTGGTGTGTAAAGATTCTTCTGAAGTCAATAAAACTTCATGGATTTTTTCCCCGGATCTTAAGCCGATTATTTTTTTTGTTGCTGCCGGAGCTATGGCTTCCGCTAAATCTACAATTTTCATGCTTGGAATTTTGGGCACAAACACTTCGCCCCCTTTCATGTTTTCAATGCACCGGATGACAAACTTAACACCTTCGTCCAGGGTAATCCAAAATCTTGTTATTTTTTCGTCGGTAATGGTAATTTCTCCTTTTTCTCTTTGTTCTTTAAATAATGGGATAATGCTACCAGAACTTCCTATGACATTTCCATAACGGGAACAACTGAAAATAGTTTTTTTACCAGCAGAGTAACTATTAGCTTGGACAAAAAGTTTTTCGGCTACCATTTTGGTTGCGCCATACAAATTAACCGGCTGAACTGCTTTGTCAGTACTAATATTTATCACTTTCTCTACGCCACTATTAATTGCTGCATCAATAACATTTACCGCTCCATCAATATTAGTTTTTATCGCTTCAATGGGATTATATTCACAGATTGGAACATGTTTTATAGCAGCCGCATGAACAACAATATCCACTCCATTCATGGCTCGGGTTAGCCTGTCTTTATCTCTTACATCCCCAATAAAAAACCTTAATTTTTCACTCCCAAGTTTCCGTTCCATTTCTACCATAGCATGCTCTCGGTTATCGTAAACACGGATAACTCTAGGGTCATACTCTTTCAGTACAACTTCCACGAATTTCTGGCCGAAGGACCCACATCCACCGGTTATCAAAATTGTTTTGTCTTTTAATATCATTTTATTTATATTGAGAATTTCTTTTTAAAATAAATTTTGCGATTTCACTATCTAATAAATGAGCATTTGGGATTATACAGTGACCGCCAACTTTACCTGGCATATATTTTAAATATGGCCTTATAACCTCGTGTCTGCCTAACTTTTTGTAACCCTGATTATAGGTTTTATTAGCATCGGTATAGGCTATTTCAAAATCTACTCCCACCTTATCGCACCATTTTTTAATTTCTTTATTTAAAATGATAGATAAGCCATACTGGGTGGTATCCCATAATTTCAAGGCTTCTGTGGTTTTTGATGAATGCACCAATCTTGTTGGTATCCCCAATGCCGCTAAGTGTTTATTAGCCAATTGGCCTGTTTTTTTATCATCGGCGCCTATATACTTTACAAATGTTTTTATCCCTTCATACAAATTAGGATGGACTCCCCTTACCGGGCTATGGACGGCATGACCACCAATTTTTTTGGTAGTACCCGGCACTACAGTTGAATGGATAACCGTCAGTTTTGCCCCGCTTTTTTTGATTTCTTTTTTAACAATATCAATAAATTTTTCAGACCAGGGGATACACACATGTAATACGTCAAGATTAACAAGACCATCATCTCTTTTTAAGTCCTTAATTTTTACCTGCCCTGAACCTGTCGAAGAGTAAAACCTGGCAATAGACTTGCCAATTTCGCCATATCCTAAAATACCAATCCTTTTCTTTACCATAGTTTAATGATTCCTTGAATTTTATCTCGAATGTTAAAATACATTCTATATACCTTTGATTCCAGTTTGGGAGAAACCAGCGATAGTATTTCGCTACCCCAAATCCGATATTGCCCGCTTACCTTATAAGCTTTGATAATCCCATTTTTAAGCATCCTTTTCATCGTGCTTTCCGAAACCTTCAAAAAATCCCTAGCTTCTTTAGGGGTATAAATTTTATATGGTTTAATTTTCTCCGCCATGGGTTAATAGTACTCCTTTAAATATGGGTGTCAATAGGTGTCAAATAGGTTCAAATTAAAAAATCCAGACCGAATCTGGATTAGTAATATTTAGGGAATAACTAATTTTCTAATCTATTCATGCTATTGATAAACCAGGAGGAACTTTTCACCCCCCCACGTTATCAATCACCTTCATATCAAACTTTTCACATTTTGGCTTCTTAAGGAGAGAAGTAGTTTGAATCATGCTCTCCATAAACTATTTTATAACGGGGTTCATTATTTAGTGAGAACTTGCCTTATAATACAATTTCTTGTACCATAACAATATATAAATTATCAAAATACTTCAATGAATATACATAGCCAAAACAATATATTTTATAAAATTTATTTGATTGGATTTATCATCATCTTAGCTCTTCCTATTTTAAACTGGCCGATTTATTTTTCTCCTCCCAACTGGGCCAAAACGCTTGTTTTTCAAATTGTATTTTCTTTTATATTATTTGTATTTCTTTGCCAGATTCTCTGGCAACGAAATACAGGATTTTTTGATAAAGTAAGGAAAATAAGCAAAGAAAATCTAGTTTTTTGGCTTTTGGTACTCCTTTTTGCCACTCATTTTCTTTCCACTATTTTCTCTGTAGATTTTCATTACAGCTTTTTTGGATCTCCCTACCGAGGTGGAGGATTTATTAGTTATGGATTTTATATTCTATTTGCTATTGCTACGTTTTTAATTATTAAAAAGAACGATTGGAAAAAACTATGGAATGTTGCCATTGGTGTTGGTGTTATTGTGTGCATTTTGGCACTTTTTTCTCGTTTTGGTCTTTTCAGCAATTTCCTTATCACAAGAATAGATAATCTTTCTTCAACAATAGGAGGGCCCAACACATTAGGATTATATGTGATGCTCCTTGTGTTTCCTGCCCTGAGCTTTGGTTTACAAGTAAAAAATAATATAAAACGGGGGCTTTATTTAATTACTTCTGCATTATTTTCTTTTATTGTTCTTTTAACTATCAGCCAGGGAGCGTACCTGGGATTGGCAATGGGCGCAATATACTTTTTAATATTCTTTCCTACAAAAAGTTTTACAGAGAAGACAAGAAGAAAAATTTTTTATGGAAAAATCGCCATCGTGACTGTGGCAGCCTTACTATTCTTCTCAGTAATTATCATAAAAAGTAATCCAGATTATACGTTGAATGATCACTACCTATTTAAGCAACTTACCACGTGGAAGGTAGACAAATCTCGTCTCGCTACGTGGCAGGTTTCTTTTGATGCATTTTTAGATAGACCCCTTTTAGGTTATGGACCAGAAAATTTTAGCATTGGTTTTGATAGAAACTACGACCCCACCCTCTCCAGCATTCAAATGGATCGAGACACTCCAGCCAGCTGGTGGGATAAGGCTCATAATTTTGCTTTAAATCTTTTAGTGGAAACAGGAATTATAGGGTTTATACCCTTTATTCTCCTTTTTGGCTTGGTTTTTTGGCAATTGCATAAAATAACCCATAAAAAAATAGGTGATACCAAACAACTCGTTAATGATCCGCCAAACCCAATAATTACACACGGCCTCCAAGCAGCTTTTATTGCTTACTTTACCAACCTGATGTTTAACTTTGAAAACTTCTCTTCCTATATTTTGGCATTTCTTATTGTTGGATACGCAATGAGCTTTACCATACCAGAAACTCCGAAAACAGCATTCAAAGATGCGCAACACAGCAATCTCCAACGAGTCCAGCGGCTGTTTGTTAAAAATAAAAAAGCTGTGGCCGGCGTTGCTTTTGTATTTTTAGCCGGCTTTATTTGGTTTTTTAATGTAAAGCCGTTCAATGCAAATGCCCAGATCAATAAAGCCGCATTTTTAGCCAACAATAAAATGTGCGGCCAGGCAATGGCAATACTTGATAAAGAGTTGAAGAAACATACCATTTTTGACGGTTATTTAAGAATAAAATATATTGATACCATAAAACGGTGCATACAACTATATCCGGAAAATGATGTGGCCCTCGCCCAAAAAGCCATCCCGATTTTAGAGGAAAACGTAAAAATCATGCCTCACTACACCCGAAACTGGCTTATAATGGTAGCCTTTAATAATATAATAGCTGTTACAGAGCAAGATCCCGTAAAAAAGAGTGCTATTTTCGACCACAATAGAGAATTTTTAAGAAAAGCTGAAGAGCTAAGCCCAAATCGCCACGAGGTGCTTGTAGAAATCATCAACCTTGCCATTTTTGAAGGAGATTATGAATCAGCCAGGCAAATCAGCCAAGATTGCACCAAACAGTATCCTGAATTTAACGCCTGTTATTGGTACCTAGGGCTCTCACAAATATACTTATCAAAGAATGATACATCCCTCCAGGAGGGCAAAAAAAATATGGAAAAGGCTCAAGCTATGGGATATTCCCAGCTTTCCCAATACTCCCTTACCCAGCTTGCTTTCTTATACATCAGCAAAGAAAACTACAAGGAACTTGAATGGGTGTATGAAAATCTGGCGGAAACTCGTCCTCCAAATCCAAGATATTTTGCGGGACTGGCACTAGTATATAAAAGAAACGGCAAGCTTAAAGAATCGACAGAAGCTTTAAAGGAAGTTCTGAGAATACAATCAAACGCCCAAAGCATAGAAAGAGGCCAGACGGAAACCCAGGGAACTATTACCTTGCTCATAGAAAACATACTGGGCATTCAAGAGACTAATCCAAAATACCATTTGTCTCTTTATAACCTATATCTTCAAATGGCCAATGAAGAAGAAAGAGACTCAACAAAAGCAATGCTCTATAAAGAAAAAGCAGAAGAAGAATATAATTTGTCCAGACAACAATAAAAATCGAAAACAACGAAGTCCGTCCTCGTTGATAATTTCAACGGTAAAGCAAAAGCCGCCAGGTACAAGTACTGTACCTGGCGGCTTTGCTATCCAAGCAGGTTTCCCTGCAAGGAATCACATCACACTATACTATTATGACTGGTCAAGATTCAAGAACAACTGAGGTGTCTTGAAGTCAGTTAAGTTATAGGTGAAGTTTAGGTCAGCATCAGCATTTGAAAGATTCCACATTAAATCCTTCAAAGCAACGTCTACGAGTGCATCAGAGGCTGCGGTAAGAGCTCTTGTAATAGTAATTCTTCCCGTATCGCCTTGAGTAACCTTTAGAGATACTGTCGTCTGGGCTTCACAAGATCCAGAAGTGCAGACAATGCTTCCTGATGTTTCTGTTGGAGAACCTGTATAATCCAAGTCAGATTCGGTAGCTCCTCCAGCGGAATCCGGAGCGGTGGCGTCAATATAGATATCTCCATCCCATGCGGTCACATCAAAGACAATCTTAAATAGACCTCGGTCATGGTCTGAAGTGTTTGCGATGTCTCCAGCATGGTCTAAAACTGCAGAGGTACTAACCAATGCAAGGGTAAATCCAATATCTCTGAAGACAGCGAACTCTCCGAGAGCGGCTCCCGAAATTTCAGCAGACGTAAGCCTCTCATTAGTGTTGTCTCTGGCAATAATGCCTCCATCCAAAACGCCTGCAGTCATTTCAGCTTTAGCTTCATCGCCTTCATCCAAGTTTCCAGTCAGATCCTGAACATCAATGGTAATCTTGAAGCTGTCTTTGCTGCCACTGGTAACTACGAAGTCAAGGTTATCAAAGGTTACTGCTCCGCCGTCAGCAACGGTTTCAGAACCAAGCTTGGTGCTTCCTCTCCACAAATGAGCGGTCTTGATCAAGTTTGACTCAGTCGCATCACCTGAAGTGGTAAGTACTACGGGGAACTCCTCTACCTTGATATCTGATCCTTTTGCCTCCAACGTGAAGGAAAGAATTTCAACACCATCATTATCAGCAGTTCCTGACTTGACGTTAACCAAGTGAGCTTTGTTGATGGTCTTATCAGTATCTTTCAAGGCAACCTTCAACTCAACTGCGTTTGCCGAAAGCGATGTTGCAAAATTGAATGTCTGTTCAACACCGGTCAAAGCATCGGTAGTTACATCGGTTGTTTGTGCTTGAGTTGTGGTTACACCAGAACCATCAAGGAATCTGATGGATGAAATGCTGATCTGCCAGTCATCTGTATCGCTATCGCTAGAATCGATGCTGTTGTTAGCTGAAACGGCGACATAGAATGTTTTCTTTTCGCTTTTCTTGACAACTGCCGCTGAAGTGGCAATGGTCTTCTCCCAAAGATTGGTAGTAGAAGAATCAGAAAATTCTGAGGCGGTTGCCCTTCCAATTTCAGTGCTATCCATCCAAAGGGATACATCTTTCACATATTTTTTAATATCCCTGTCATCAGCTGCAGTCCTCTGATAAGCCTGAACCTTCATAGAGGTTATGGCTACATCAGAGCTGGAATCAGCTTCTACGGTAAAGGCCACTACCTTTACGTTATTTGATCCTTCTCCAACATTGGTAGAAGAATAGGTTGAAAGGTTAGCTACAGTAATATCTCCAGCTCCACCAGTCAAAGGTCCGGCTGGAGTTGTAGTTGTACATGGTGCGCCTGTCATCGAATTAAACATTGCGCCTGTTGGACATCCAGGTGTTGGAGTAGTGGTAGGAACAGATGCTCCGCCGCTAAGCCATGCGTTCAAACTTGCTCGTGTTAAAGGCCCAACTTGACCTGCAGGTGTCCATCCTTTGGCTGCTTGATATTTTTGAACAGCTACTAAGGTTAATGGACCAAAATACATTGTTTCAAAACCAGGTGAACCTGCTCCTGATGATGCAACAGAGTAACCCAAAACATTCATAGACGCTTGTAAACACTTTACGTCAGAACCAGTTGAACCAACTGTTAAGTTCCTAGTAAATGTAATTCCGGCGCAAGATGCGGGAATGCCAGATGCAGCACCTTGTAGTGTCTGTAATTGAGACAATAATGCCTGAATTTGGGCTTGAAGCTCGGCTACAGTTACTGCGCCAGCTGTCATAGGAGCAAGTGTTGCAACAGTTGTTAAAGCAACAACAGTTGTTATAATTGCTTTTTTAATTCTATTCATTTTAGTTTGTTTTTTTATGTTCTTGTAAATTGCTTATATATAAGCAATTTACAATTAATTTTATTTTACCCGATTAAATATAAAATCCTTTCGGATTTTAATTTCGGCAAAGCCGAAATTATTTAACTGGGTGAACTTTTTGTCATCGGTCGACCATTTTATCCTGTTAAACCCCAGAGTGGGTGCTCGCAGAGCAAGCATATAACTTGGTGATTTCTCGCGGTTTTACGTAGTAACAACGAATTCACTCGTTATGTCCTCACCCCGCGAATTATTTAACAGGTGAACAATGCCATAAACGAAGAGCCATAAGCTCTTCGTCTCGCACCTAATTTAAATTATTAAATTAGGTGCGAGACGAGGCGAAACTTTAATTCTCGCCTGATTCTTCGTTAACCGGCTTTTGCTCCTCTTGGACTATTTGCGGCTGTTGATCGCTTGTAGGATCATCACTTGCCGCATCGTTTACCGTATCAGCTTTTAAATCTTCACTTTCAGAATTGGCATTAAGGATTAAGATAGCTTCCAGCGCCGCATTTGGGGTATATTCGCCATCAAGATAAGATTTTTCAATTAAGGTTAATTCTTCCTGTTTTTCTGGGGTTAACGTTACTGTTTTATAGTAATCAAACATTCCCTCTACAATTGTTTTAACAAACGCACCTGAAGTTTCCTGTAAATCTTCCGAATCTATTACATTAAGATAGGTTATACTGTCATTGATTTGGCCGGCCGCCACTTTTGCAAGCCTTGGATCTTTCTGTATAACTTCGGTAACATTGCTTACTATGCTCTTTAATTCTTTCAGCTGTTCCTTTTTTTGCTGGCTATCATCATTCTGGGAAACGCCATCCGCAGGCTTTGGGTAAACCTGGGCTAAAACTTTGGATTTTTCCTGAATGAGCTTCATTTCCGTTTCTACATCATTGCCCGCTACCAAAAAAGCAACTGCTTCCTGGGAGTCCAATACCGATGCCGTGCTATCTGTTTTATTAATACTTGGGTTATTGAGAACGTCGATTGTCCTAAGGGATACAAACGCAAATAACAAAACTGCAAAAGAATATGCTAATTTCCGCTGCCCATACACCAAGGAAAGAAGTGCTGGAAACATCCCTGCATAATTTGCCTTTTGAGGTATTTGTTCCCTTACAGGATCAGAACCTAAAATATTCGTTTTATTCAAAACAACCCAACTGTTTCTCGGTTTTATAGTCTTTAATTCTTTAATTTTAGCAATGAGTTCTTTTTCTGTCATGGTCTTGTTAGTATGATGACGTAAATTATGGGTTTTTGTTACACCATTTCCCTTTTGAGTGCTTCTAAGCCCCGATGAATCATTACCCGTACGGTTCCGGCTGGCTTTTGTATTAATTCGGCTATTTGTTCAGCTGGCATATCTTCTAAATAATACCAAATAAGCACATCTTGATATTCGTCCTTTAAATTACCAATAGCTGATTTTATAGCACT
>C687J35174_10003570_pt1 | contig 21316 bp, 28 predicted proteins | sample RifCSPhighO2_01_FD_35174 | JGI IMG/M metagenome (IMG submission 35174) | reverse complement strand
CGATTTCGCTGCTTGAGAGCATTGAAGAAAAGAGAGAGCAAAGCGCCCTTTCAGATACCATAATGGTTGGAATTGCAGGGGCAGGTTCAGGAGATGAGCAAATAAAGGCCGGAACTGCAGAGCATCTAAAGGCATTCGGATTTGCATCATTTCCGCAGGCGCTCATTGTGTGCGGGAAATTAAATGAAAAGGAAATAGAGGCGCTAAAGGCATTTGGTGGATTGCAATGAAAAACAATTTGGAAAACGCACGGGGAAAGGAGCCTGCTGCAGGATATGAAGAGGACCTTGGAATAAAGGTTGCAAAGTACCGGCAACTCACAAGGCTTGCGCTTGAAAAAGTGGAGCTGAATTCCGCAAAAGGCACAAAGGAAAATATTATGGGAAAAAAGCTCCTTGAAATGGCCGAATCATATTTCATGGACGCGCAGTACTTTGAGCAGTCAGGAAAGCCGCTTACCGCGCTTGCGGCATACAGCTATGCCCATGCATGGATTGATGCGGGAGTGCGCCTTGGAATTCTTGATGGGAAGGGCGATGACCAACTGTTTGTTCTGCCGTGAAAGGAAATAGACTGTTACTTAAGCTAAAGGCCTCTCAACTTCAACACTTTTCTGAATAACTTCGGCCTTATCTTTCCTTTAGAATCTTTAACATTCACGCCTATTACAGAATTGCTAACCCGATAATTTCCAGTAAGAGACCGTCTTGGGTCACCGGTTGTCCGGATATGCATAATATTGCCAACAACCGTTGAAGGCTGTCTTAATCTGTGTTTTTGAGGTACACTTGACATACTAATCTTTATGTTTCAGGCATTATTAAATATTTGTAAATTCATAGATTAAGTGATTTGAATGGGCATATACGACCAGAATGTTGGATTCAATCTCGCCTTTGGCGATTCGAAAAAAATACTCTACATCATACTGGCAGTGCTAATTGTGCTTGCGATTGGCGCAATAGCCTTCTTTGCAATGCAGGAAATTAAGCCATCCGCGCTCAATTTCAGGTTCGAGAAAAACCCGATAAAAACAGGGGAAACAACCAAGGTGATTGTTACGGTCACAAATATCGGCGAATTTGATGCGGTGAATGTTCCTGTAAGCCTTGGCGCGAAAGAATCTACCGAGCTGCAGGTTTTCCCAGAAAACTTCAGCGGCAAAATAGCAAATCTCTCGGCAGAAACCTCGCGCGAAGTTACTTTTGTAATTAATCCTGTGAGAAATATTCTTCCGGGAACTTATGTGTTAGTTGCACGCACAACAATAAATGGCGAAGAATACGAAAAGGAAACTGTTCTTACTGTGCAGAAATAATTTCAATGCCTGATTGAAAACCCTTTGAATTCGCCTGTTGCATCGCCCCAGCTCTTTTTCACTTTTTCAACATGGCCTGTGGGAGGGCCTTTCTCGAGCGCGTGAAGAAACTTCAGGAGTTTTTCCTTTTCACCTTCCGCAACTACTTCAACTGTGCCGTCAACAAGGTTGCACGCAAACCCATGCACACCATGAAATATCGCCTCGGCTTCCGCAAAGAAGCGAAAGCCAACGCCCTGAACACGTCCTGAAATTATTGCCTCAAAGCGCTCCATCCAAACACCAACAGCCAAATACCAAAAAATCAAAAGTCGAAAATAGGCTCATTGAGCGTATTTTTTTGCAAGTATCTGCAGAGCCTCGCGCAAAATTTTTTTATTGTCAAGGTGCGTGAGGATTTTCTCAACCTCATCTTCAGGGAGCCACTTGTAGCCGTCATGCTCTATGATTTCCTGCTCCAAATCAAGCGGCTCATTCATATCGCCCTTCAAAACAAAGGGAGTGTAGATGTATTTCATATCCTTTGCAGTCCATGAAACTTTTTGCGGCAGCACCGAAATCACTGAAATATTTTTAAGCCCCGTTTCCTCGCTGATTTCGCGCAGCACCGCCTCATGCGGATTTTCACCATTCTCAATTCCGCCCTTTACAAACTCCCAGCCGCGCCAGTTCAGAACGCGGTGCATTACCAAAAAGTGGCGAATGCCGTTTTTCTCATCAAATATGACTCCCGTGACCCCGTGCTTTTCATTCATAAAAATAAATTATGAAGCAACACCTAAATTAGGCTTTCGCCTAAAGGCTGGAAATTAAAAAGCGGTTATTTACGCTTTTGCGGGCGTAGGCTGCGGTGCCTGCGGCGGCGCTTGTGAAGGCGGTGCAGGCGGCTGCGAAGGCGCAGCCGGAGGCTTCATGCCCGACTTTTCAAGAAGTGTTTCATAATTGAGGTTTGCCATTCTCTGGATGTGCTCAATCTGCTCTGGCGAGAGGTGCTTGAACCTCTTTTGCAATTCAAGCGGCTCTTTTACCGGCTTTGGATTTGCAGGGTTAAAATTCATCTTGTACTGGCCGTTCTCTATCTCATACAAAAACCAGAGGCGCGCGGCAACTGAGAGCTTTGAAACCTTCATTGTGATTGCCCCGTCAAAGCCCGCTCCAAGGCAGCATGGCGCGTCAATTACAACAAATGAAGGGCCCTTCACTGCCTTTGCTTTTTTAAGTTTCATCTGCAAATCGGCATAATATGCGATTGAAGCGGAGGCGCAGTACTGCGCTCCGTGAGCCGCGACTATTTCCATAATCGGCTTGCGCTCGGTTTCCTTTCCCTTGTGCACTTTTCCGACAACTGTTGTGGTTGTTGCCGCGCCGTATGGGGTTGCGCCGGATTTTTGAACACCGGTGTTTGCATAGAGCTGGTTGTCATAGCATACATAGAGAACATTGTCCCCGCGCTCCAGCATTCCGCTAAAAGAGCCAAAACCTATGTCATAAGTTGAGCCATCGCCTGCAATTACCACGACTTTTGTGTGGTCATTTCCCGCGGCCTTTAGCGCCGCCGCAACCCCTGAAGCAACAGCCGGGGCGTTTTCGAAAAGCGAATGAATGTATGGAACACGCCATGCGGTTTCAGGGTACTGTGAGGAAGTAATTTCCATGCACCCTGTTGCATTCACAACAATTATGTCCTTTCCAAGAGTGTCGCACACCTGTATGAGCGCATTGCTTGGCCCGCAGCCGGGGCAGCCGCTATGGCCGGGCGCATACAAATGCATTTCGGATTGTTTGCTCATGTTTTCACAGCTCCTAAAATAATCATCCGGACATCGCCGACTTTGGCGCCTCTGTTGCAATCCATTCCCTTCTTGCGCCCTTCTTCATTTTTTCAAAAACATCGCGGATGTGGGTCCTTTTAATTCCCCTTCCGCCAAGGCCGCCATAAAAGCTTGAAACTTCCGCCTTTGTGCCATTCAGTGCTTCCGCAACTTCCACAAATATCGGTGCCGCGCCTCCGATGCTAATATCCCTGTCAATTACGGCAACCTTCTTTCCTGCAAGGGCCTTCTTCAGTTCCTCGCGCGGGAACGGCCTGAAAACTCTCAGATGCAAAGCGCCGACTTTTTCGCCATTTTCGCGAAGCTCATTTACAACAGTAATCACATTGTCAATTAGCGAGCCAACACCAACAATCACGCGGTCAGCGTCCGCTACCATGTACTCACGTATCAGGCCATATTCCCTTCCGGTCAACTGGCCCCATTTCTTTCCGGCTTCAAGAATCAATTCTTTTGAGGATTCCATATCCTTCATTATGTCCTCTCGGAAAATCTGGTAATGCGTCGGGTTTGCATAAACACCAAGCGAAACCGGGTTCTCCGGGTCAAGCTTTAGGGGGTATTTGTAAGGCGGCAGGAATTTTTGCACAATGCTCTCATCCGCAACATCGACCTGTTCGACCGCGTGAGTGAGATAGTGCCCGTCAACGCAGACCATCACAGGAAGAAGGATTTTTTCGGCAATATAAAACGCCTGCGGAATTGTGTCCACCGCTTCCTGATTGTTCTTGCAGTAAATCTGAATCCAGCCGGTGTCGCGCTGGCTTATTGAATCCTGCTCATCATTCCAAATGTTTAGAGGCGAAGAAACCGCGCGGTTCCCGACAAGCATTACTATTGGAAGCCTCATTCCAGCGGCGCTAAAAAGCGGCTCGTGCATGTACAAAAGCCCCTGCCCGCCGGTTGTTGTAAATGTTCTCGCGCCCGTTGCGCTTGCGCCTATGAGAGCGGAAATCGCGGAGAACTCAGCCTCAACCGTGATGTACTCGGGGATTTTGCCATCGGCGTAATATTTGTTTAGCTCTTCAGTTAGGTGAGTTGTGGGAGTTATTGGATAGCACGCCACGACATCCAGTTTGCAGTTCACTGCCATTTCCCCAAGAACCCTTGCTCCTTCTTTTGTCTTTAGCACCCAATCATCTCCCGGAAATTAATCCTCTTCAACTCTTTCCATTGCAATGCACTTCACAGGGCACTCATTTGCGCAGATGCTGCAGCCTTTGCAATATTCATAATCAATCTCTGGAATCTTCTTAACTTCGCCCATTATTCCTTCAGGGCAGAAATTCTGGCAGATTCCGCACTTGATGCACTTGTCGCCCGTGACAATTGGCATGTAAGCTTTCCACTCGCCCGTGAGATTTTGCGTGCTTGAGCCCGGCTTTGCATGAGGGATTATCATTTCTTTTTCGCCCCCGAAGATTTTTTGGCAGGTGAATGCGCGGACTTTGCTTTGGAAGCAGAAACAGCCGGCTTCACTTCAACCTTTTCAACTTTCATCTGGTCGTAAACATCCTGAACCGCTGCAACATTGGAATCAACTATAGCCTGCGGAAATTTTTTTGCAAAAGACTCCTTAATCGCCCATTTCACTGATTCAATCTTGACAATATCTGTAACTTTGCAAAAAGCGCCAAGCATTACCGTGTTGTAAATCGGCTTTCCAAAATGCTTTAGCGCAACATCTGTTGCGGGAAAGGTAAAAACCCTCTTTGCCCTAAGCCCTAGCTCCTCTGGCTTTTTGACGCTGTTTACAATCACAATTCCGTTTGGCTTGAGGCCTTTGCACACATCCACAGCGTCCATAATCGAAGGGTCCCCGACTATTACAACATCTGGTTCAGCAATCTCCTCATGAATACTGATCGGCTTTTCATCTATGCGGCAATATGCCTCAACAGGAGGGCCCCTCTTTTCCGAACCAAAGAACGGGAAAGCCTGGCTATATTTGCCCTCGTGATTTGCCGCCAAAGCAATTAGTTCTGCGCCGGTGACCATTCCATGGCCAGCCCTTGCATGCAACCTGATTTCCTTCATGACTAGCAATGTTGAATAATATAATATATAAGGGTTCCGTTAAATGTCCACCTAAAAAACGACAATTGACTAAGTGCAATCGGGTGGTTTTTCGGCAATTGCCGCGGCAGACGCTAAAAACAGGCTTAAATCGTCATTTGGAATCCTCAGGCATTTGCGTTCACATGGCAGTAGTTTTCCACAGCCCAGCCGCATGTTTGGGCCAGTCATCTGCAGCTTTGCAAAACCCACTCCCCGTATTCCCTGTTCGCTCTGGCGGGAAGTTCGAGAATGCATGGGATTTTGTGGCTGTGAAGCGCAAGAATTGCTTTTTTGGCGGCCTTTGCATTGGTTTTGGTGGTTTTCATTAATGCGATGAACTCTTTGGTGCGCACAACTTTTTCTTTCCAGCAGTACATGGAGCTTGATTGGATTATATTCGAACAGGCAATCAGCCTGCCTTTAATCAGTGCTGCAGAAACTGCCTTCGCCTCTTTGCGCGAAGGGAAAGGGACGTAGAGGAGCACTTGTTCACCCCAAAAAGTAGCCGAGAAAATAGAACAGCAACGCAGCCAAAACAGCAGTGATGAATATGACTGCGATGTCTGCTGCAATGCTCTCGCCCTTCCTTTGCTCGGCCCTTTTCTTCACAAGCCGCTCATCAAGAATGTCGCTTGCAATCCTTGCCTCGCTCTCGCCCTCATCCCACTGCCAGCCAAGGCGCTCGGCATCATCCTCGAACCTCGATTCCTCGCTTTGAGAAGAATCCTCGCCCTCAGGCAGCGGCACATCAAGAACGCCATAGCCCTTTTCCTTGGATTTTGCCATGAAACTAATTATGCTGCCCCGATATATAAAACAGCACGAAAGGGCGTCAGGAGAAAACGGGAGGACTGTGGAAAAATTGCAAGAGGAATCGAACCAATGGCAGGCAAAAAAATGCGTTTCGGCAAAAAAAACCGAATCCGAAGTTCACTGCCTTATTACGGCGCCAAGGACCCATGCGCGCTCGCCAAGGCCCTTTAGAATCTTCGCGGTTTTTTTCGCGTCCTTTTTTGCAACCACAACAACAAGGCCAACGCCCATGTTGAAGGTGCGGTACATTTCATCGGTCGGAATGCCGCCGCTTCTCTGAATAAGCCTGAAGATGTGCGGAGATTCGATGGTTGAATAGTCATAGCTTGCGGAAAGGCCCCTTGGAAGTATGCGCGGAACGTTCTCATAGAGCCCGCCGCCAGTGATGTGCGCGATTCCTTTCACCTTCACTTTCTTGCGCAGCGTGAAAATGTTTTTTGAATAGCTCTTGTGGACCTTCAAAAGCTCCTCGCCAATTGTGCACCCGAGCTCTGGCAAAAAATCCTGGAGCGAAAAGCCCGCCTTATCCAAAAGCACCTTGCGCGCGAGGCTGTAGCCGTTTGTGTGAAGCCCGCTTGAGGCGATTCCGACAAGCGTGTCACCCGATTTTATTTTTGAATTGTCAAATAGGTCCTTTTTTTCAACTACCCCGACCATGCAGCCAACAATATCCGTTTCTCCCTCGCCATAAACCCCCGGCATTTCCGCGGTTTCTCCGCCAACTAGGGGGCACTTGATTGCTTCGCACGCGTTTGCCATTCCTGAAACAATTTTGCGTATTTTTTCAGGCGCGATTTTTGAAGAGGCAAGATAATCGAGGAAAAAAAGCGGCTCTGCGCCCATTGCGGCGAGGTCATTTGAGCAGTGATTTACTATATCGGCCCCCACGGTGTCCCACACATCCATTCGCGCGGCGACCTTTACTTTTGTTCCAACGCCATCCATGGTTGATACAAGGAGCGGATTTTTCATCTTCTTGACTTTTGATAGCGAAAAGACTGCGCCAAAGCCGCCCACACCTGAAATTACCTGCGCATTGTATGTGCGCTTAACTTCCGCTCCGATGAATTCCTCGGACTTGTTGCCGGCGTCGATGTCAACGCCCGCATCCCTGTATTCGGACATTTAAGGAAACCTCTTTTTCCAGTGCGCGCATACTTCTTCGGTTCTTTTTACCGCAAGGCCGGTGTATGATTCTGGATTTTTGAGCAGATTCATTTCAGGAGTGGAAAATTTGCGCAGATACGATGCAAGCGCCTTGTCCGTTTTCGCGAGCTCAAGAACGCCTTTTCCGGATTTTGCGGATTTGAGCGTGAGCCCCCTTACAACCTCGTGTGCATCAGGATGCGAATGCTTAGCAAGCAGGATGTAGAGCGGCTCTGCGACAATCGATTCGCGCGATGCATTGAAATTTCTCTTCATGGCCTCGCGGTCGACAACAATGCTTGAGGAAACATTCTGCAATTTCTCGCACGCAACAAGGAGCCCGAGGAAAATCTCCGGAATGAAGCGCGCGCTTGCGCTGTTTGTTAGGTCGCGCTGGTGCTCTGAAATGGAATCCATGTGCATTGTAACCATGCGCGGCATGAACTCCTTCCACATGCTTTTCACATTTTCAAATGTAATCGGGTTTCGCTTGTGAGGCATTGTGCTAGAGCCCACCTGGCGAGAGCCGAAATCCTCGGCTATTTCGCCGATTTCTGAGCGCTGCAGATGCCTCATATCGTCTGCGAAATTTGCAAGCACGGAAAAAGCCATAATAATTGAATCAACCAAATCAACAAGTGATTCGGGCTCCACTATCTGGGTTGAGTGCAGCCCCTGCTTGAGCCCGAGTTCGCCCAAAATATCGGCTTCGAGCTTGATTGGGTCTTTTACAAGAAGCGAAGACGCATTATAACTCCCCACAGCGCCCGAGAACTTGCCTTCGAGATTATCCGCGTACCACTCAAGCGAGGAAATCATCTCCCCGAGGCGGTTTATATAAGAGCCCATTGCAAACCCAAAAGTGATTGGCTCTGCGTGCTGGCCGTGTGTCCTTCCGATTTGCAGGGTTTTTTTCTCGCGGATTGCAATATCAAGCCACAGATGAAGCAGCTTTTTTAGTTCGGGAACCACGAGGCGGTGCGTCGCTTCCTTGTAGCGCAACGCCGAAGCGGTGTCCACAATATCATATGAGGTTGCTGAAAAATGTATGAATGGCTTTGCTTCTTTTGAAACCTTCGAGCGCAAAACATTTGCAAGCGCGCGCACATCATGCCTTATCTTTGCCTCTTCTGTGTAAACTTCCTCTGCCGTGATTTTCTCGGCTGCCTTTGAAACCTCATCCGCGATTTTCGGAGTGCAAACTCCCTGCTTTGAGAGAGCCTTTACAAGCGCCGCTTCCACGCGGGCCTGATAGCGCACGCGTGCATTTTCTGAAAAGAAGCGTTCGGCATCCCTGNGCAAATCCCCATCAACATACCTATAATCAAGCGGGGAAAAAAGGCTGAACTTGTCCAAGGGGTTCACTATTAGTACTTAGGGTTAAATGGTTTTTTAAACGCTATCTGGAAAAGCCCTAAAACAGGGTTTTATTGCCTTCTGTGCACCTTTATGGCATGGAAAAGGGCGCTGGCGGCAAAGTAAACCATTTCTCAGAGCAAACCGGCAAATTCTACCAGCTTTTGCCCACAAGAAGCGTTCCTGCGCTAAGGATTAATGCCGTGCCCATGCACCGCTTTGCAAAAGTCGACCCTGCAGAGCACACACGCAGAATAATTGCAGCCGCAAATCCAACAGGGAAAGTTCTTGATATTTGCACAGGGCTTGGATACACCGCGATTTCCGCTGCGAAGAAAAATGCGGTAAAGGAAGTTGTCACGGTTGAAAAGGACCCCGAGGTGCTTGCCCTGGCGCGCGCAAACAGCGCAAGCGCGCAGCTTTTCACAAACCAAAAAATCAAAATCATCGAAGGGGACGCCGTGGAAAAAATCACTGAATTTGCGGACGCGCAGTTCGACACAATAATACACGACCCGCCCACTTTTGTGATGGCAGAAGACCTCTACACACGCAATTTTTGCGCGCAGCTCTACCGCGTGCTAAAAAAGGGCGGAACACTCTGGTTTTATGCCGCGGAGCCTGGGAAGGCTGGAAACTCAGAGAAAGCAAAAGGCCTTGGCGAGAGGATTTTGAAATATTTGCAGCACACTGGGTTTAAGGAAATAAAACGGGATGAAAATTCGACCGGGATAATTTGCAGGAAGTGTTCTGAAGACATTGAAGAATTCAAGCGGCTTGTCAGAGGACACGAAAAACTGCTAAGGGCAATAGGGGAACTGTAACTGAGTGGTTTTAGCCAATTGGCAAAATCTAATTTCACTGCTGCCTGCCTTTTTCCAAAAATGCCTTGTAAGTGTTCATTACTTCTTCAAGGTTTGGCCCCTTGAATCGGTTTTCTCCAACCCACGCATCGCACACGCTCTTGTACATGTTAGAAACAATTGCCTTGAACTCCTCAGGGAGCGGCTGCGGCTTTGGCCAGTCCGCCTTTTCAACATTGTTTTTCTTTGCGTTCTCCAAATCGACATACCAAGGGGTTGTCTTGTAATAATCGCGGCACACCTGCTTGCTCACATGTATCCCGTTCCACAAGAAGCGGTTTTCATCAAGAGTTCCGCACACATCAACAAGCATTATCTCATTTTTCGGGGTTATTCCAAATTCAACCTTGCCATCGGCGTGCTCAAGGCCAATTGAAGCGGCCTTCTCTGTTAGGAAATCATTGATGTTTAGCGCAATTTCCTTTAGCTCGTATAGCTGGTCTTCTGTGATTTTTGAAAGTTCCATTGCCTCATCCCATGAAAGGTAGCGGTCTATTGGCTCTAGCTTTGTGCTCACATCCAAAAATGCCTTCTCGAACTTGAAGCCCGGCTGCGGAATTTCACTAAGCCCCAAATCATACGCTTCAAGCTCGCCTGATTCAAGCCTTTTGAAAACTGAAGAGCCTTCTGGAAGCGAATTGCGAAACATCACTTCGAGAGGGACAAGGTAGTTGCGGGTTTCATCCTTTATCTGGTTGTCCTGCGGCATCAGAACGCGAACTAGGCTCACCTGCATCTTGTTTGGATTTATGAACTTGCGGAAATGCGTTTTTATGTCAAATTTTGCTTCAATTTCCTTGAAATTATACGATGCCATGCGGCAAAGCGACTCGCCCTTGCCCAGGATTGTGTCCGGCATCTTGCCAAAATCAAAAACACTGTAATCGTCCGTGAACTCAAAGACGCCAATGCCCACTGCGTCCTCGGTTGCTTCCTTTTCAACGGTGAGATTTTTTACAGAACCCATTTAATCACTAATAGAAAGTGATAGGGTTTGGTTTATAAAAGATTCCAAAGCGATTTCGCCTGCGGAAAAAATCACGCATTCATGCCGGAAAAATAATTTTTGCCGCAGATTTTAACTATATCCATGCGTTTAAAAAAGTACATCCGCTCTAGTTCTAAGGGTTGCATGACAGGGACGGTAATTATAGGCTCGCAGTTTGGCGATGAGGGAAAAGGAAAGGTAACCGACTTTTACTCGGAGAACGCAAACATGGTTGTAAGATACCAGGGCGGCAACAATGCAGGGCACACGGTAGTTGTGAAGGGCGAAGTTAAGAAATTCCACCTTCTTCCAAGCGGAGTTGTGCAGGGGAAGCGAATACTTATCGGCGCGGGAGTTGTGTTGGATCCGCGCGTTCTCAAAACCGAGCTCGCGGAACTTAACGGGAAATTTTCACTCGGAGTTGACCCGCGCACGCACATCATAATGCCCTGGCACAATCTTCTTGATGAGGGGCGCGAAGGCTCTCGCGGCGGAATAAAAATCGGCACCACAAAAAGAGGAATCGGCCCCGCGTACGCTGACAAGGCAGAGAGGCTTGGTATCCGCTTCGAAGACCTTGTGGATGAGAAGAGGCTGCGCGAAAAGGTTTCTGAAGTTTTCCCTGTGAAAAAGGCAATACTTGAAAAAGTTTACAATATCAAGGTGCCTTTTACGGAGCAGGAAGTTCTCAAAGAGTACACCGCGCTTGGAAAAGAATTTTCGCAGTACCTTTGCGATGTGAGCCTTGAAACATTTGAAGCGCTTGAGGCAAAAAAGAACGTGCTCTTTGAGGGCGCGCAGGGAACGTTTTTGGACAACGATTTTGGAACCTACCCATTTGTTACAAGCTCCCACCCGATTTCCGGAGGAGTTGCAACGGGCGTTGGAATACCCGCCGCAAAAATTACCCGCATCATAGGAATTGTGAAGGCATACACTACACGCGTGGGGTTTGGCCCGTTCCCAACTGAACTTTCCGATAAAATCGGAGAGCACCTAACCGAGCGCGGGCAGGAATTCGGTACAACCACCGGAAGGAAGAGGCGTGTTGGATGGCTTGACCTTCCGATGCTTCGCACCTCAATGAGGCTCAATGGCTTTACCGAACTTGCAATCACAAAGCTTGATGTGCTCTCTGGGCTAGATAGCGTGAAGGTTGCAAAAAGCTACTCTGTAAACGGCAAGGAAATAATGTTTTTTCCATACAGCAACAAGGGAATTGAAAACGCGAAACCGAACTATGCGGAGTTCAAATCATTCAAGGTCACGGGAAAGGAGAAGAAATATTCTGAATTAGATGCAAACGCGCGCAAGTACCTCGAGTTCATTGAGAAAGAACTTGGGTGCCCGATAAAATTGGTTTCAGTTGGCGCCGGAAGAGAAGAGACGATTGTGAAGTGAAGGCATCATGCCAAAAACCAGCTCAAAACCGAAAAGAAAAACAAGATGGAAACAAGCCATAGGAGTTTCCGCAATTTCCGGAGCGCTCATGTTTGGCGGCCTGGACGCTGCAAAAAGCAGGATTGAAATTGTGGCAGCGGATAAAGCCAGAGCGGCACTAGAGCAAGAAGCCAAAAGAGAAAGGCCGATGCTGGAAACATTGAAATCACGCGGATATTTTCCAACAAGAGATGAGGGTATAGGCGTTGCATATGGCCTGAAGCCAAGGCAACTGTCATTGCTCGGCCAATTAAAGCCCGAAACGTCGAGGGGATTATTTTCAGTTTACCAGACCGGAAATAAAAAACTCACATTCATGCCCTCTCCGGTTGCCTACTCTTACCTGAAAGATGTAAAAAACCTGACACCCCAGCAGCTTAGGCAAAAATACACCGGGATAGTAAAGCAACTAACGCAAGAAACCGACAAGGTTTCAAACCAGCTGAAGAATACAAAAGAAATGGACCCCAGATATAAAACGCGCGAAGAATTTCTCAAACAAATCAGAACACAGGATGGTGTAAGAGAAAAACTTAACCCACGGGAATGGCAGTTATCGGAAAAACACAGGGAAGTGCGATTTCATCTGGAAAATCTAAAAACTGAGCTTTTCAGGTATTCCCTTTTTTTAGATGCCGGCCTGCCTGAACTAGGCATTAGGAATTTTCGTGAGTCTCTTCCGGAAGAAGAGAGGAAAAAATTGGACAGGTTCCTTGATTCATTTTAGGATTATTCAGCTCGCGCCGCTTCTTTTCATGTCGAGCTGCACTTCAACCTGCAGCTTCTTGAAAACGTCCTGGAAAGTGTCAATGAAATCCGAGCCCTTGTAGCCGAAAATCGGCTTTAGCATATCCACGGATTTCTCCTTCTGCTCACCTGAAACAAACAGGATATTTATCGCATCCTTCTGCTCTTTTAGAAGGCTTATGAATGCATTGCGCTCGGTTTGGGAAATTCCCTTCATCTGCAGCGCCTTTTCAAGCGCGAACTTGGCGCTCGCATCGACCTGGAACTTTGCCTTTTCCATGAGCTTTAGCTTCTTTTTGCGGTCGGCGCCGAAAATGGAGTCATTTATTTCCTTTGCCTTTGATTCGTACTCTTCCTGAGAAACCTGCATAAAGCAAAAGTAAATGCGGAAGGGTTTAATAAAGATTAATTACGGGGATTTCCAAAATTGCTATTCCGTGATATATTTATAATCTTCTGAAGAGGCAGTATAGTTATGCAGAAAAAAAAACAATACAGTTTTGTCGTACTGATAGAACAGGATTCCGACGGCTGGTTCGTTGCGAAAGTGCCCGATATACAGGGTTGTTATACCCAGGGAAAAACTGTCGCAGAGGCAATGGAGAGGGTAAAGGAAGCCATTCAAGTTTGCCTTGAAGCTGACGAACTCAAACCAACCACTTCAAAATTCATTGGCGTGCAGAATGTCGAAGTAAGGGTCTGATTCCAATGCCGCGCCTGATACCGATTTCCGGCAAGGAAATGTGCAGGCTGCTTGAAAAAATAGGCTTCTTACGGGTGCATCAAGTTGGCAGCCATGTCAGATACATTCATCCGGATGGGCGCAAAACCGTCGTGCCGGTGCATGGAAACGAGGACATCGGAATCGGAATATTGCTAGAAATACTCAAGCAGGCGGAGATTTCGCGCAAAGATTACGAAAAATTAAGACGTTAAATGCGAATAATCGCCTCGGTCTTTGTGGTTGCTGCCGTCTTGAATCGCAACCTTTAATAAAGATTAATCCGCAAAAAAAACGTAAAAACTATGCAAAAACATTAACTTTTTATATGTTTTATATACCATTTAGGTTGGTGATTTGTTTATGCAAACATTGGTCAAATTAGAAGGGGTCCCAAAAGAGCTTCTCGAAGTTCTTGTGAAAAGGGGATACTTCAAAACAAGGACCGAAGCGATAAGGGCGGGCATACTTTCCCTTGGAAAGGAATATAGCCTCATTAAGTCCCCAAAAGATTTGGAAAATGAGCTTGTTGCGCTAAAACTTAAAGAGGAAGAGGAAGAAATGAGAAAAAAGGGCGAAAAATACATAGGCGAAAAAGAAGCATTGGCAAAATACAGGTGAGGCCCTTGGAACTAGCCCCATGGACATTGGATTACAGGAAAGGATGGGACCGGCATTTTGCCAAATTCGACAAGGCCGTCCGGGAAAAAATCCTCAAAAAACTCGAACAGATGAAGCAGCCGCTCACATCAAGAGGCATGCACGCATCCAGGTACCAGGTAGAAGAAGCAGGCCAATATAGGATTGCATTCATTCAGGATGAAAACACGCGTACAAAAAACATACATTTCATCGGCGACCACAAGCAGTATGAAAAATGGTACAGGGGGAAAGAGTGAGCCCCGAGCAACACCCTTATTAAAAGATTAATTCCCAATCCTATTTGCCGATTGGAGGTGGCCGTTTTGGTTAAAAAAAAGAGCCTAAAAGAGACAGATTCGCAGATTTTCGAACTAATTGCATCTGAAACAAAAAGGCAGGAAAACGGCCTTGAAATGATACCTTCAGAAAACCACTCAAGCCCGGCTGTTCGGCAGGCACTTGGCTCTGTTTTTACCGACAAATACTCAGAAGGGTACCCAAAAAAGAGGTACTACGGCGGAAACGAATTCGTTGATGAAGTTGAACTGCTTGCAATTGACCGCGTAAAAAAGCTCTTTGGAGTCGAGCATGCAAACGTGCAGCCATACTCCGGAAGCCCCGCAAACCACGCGGTTTACTTTGGCGTGTGCGAACCTGGCGACCCTGTAATGGGCCAGAGCCTAACTGCTGGAGGGCATCTAACGCACGGATGGAAGGTGAATTTTTCAGGAAAATACTACAAGAGCGTGCAATACGAAGTGACTCCCGACGGATACATTGATTTTGATAATGTGCGAAAGCTCGCGCTCGAGCACAGGCCAAAACTTATCTGGTGCGGAGCTACAGCGTATCCGCGCACGCTTGATTTTGCGAAGTTCGGGGCAATTGCGGATGAAATAGGGGCGTACCTCGCAGCTGACATTTCACACATCTCAGGCCTTGTCGCGGGCGGCGCCCACCCAAGCCCGGTTGAACACGTGCACATCGTTACAACTACCACGCACAAAACCCTTCGCGGGCCGCGCGGTGCAATCATAATGGTTACGAAAAAAGGAATGGACAAGGACCCTGAGCTCCCTTCGAAAATAGACAAGGGAGTGTTCCCAGGTTTGCAGGGCGGGCCGCATGATCACCAGACCGCGGCAATCGCTGTTGCGCTTCATGAGGCTTCACAGCCGCAGTTCCGCGAGTACGCCGCGCAGATTGTGAAGAACTCTCACGCGCTTTCTCTCTCGCTTAAGGAAAACGGGATGAAGCTCGTCACAGGCGGGAGCGATAACCACCTTCTGCTCATAGATTTGACTTCATTTGGAAAAGGAAAGGGACTGTACGCTCAGGAAGGGCTTGATGCGGTTGGGATTACAACAAACAAGAACACGATTCCAAAAGAACCAAACTCTCCGTTCTACCCAAGCGGGCTGCGCCTTGGAACCCCCGCGCTCACAAGCAGGGGCATGAAAGAGAAGGAGATGAAAAAAATAGGGGAAATAATGGCTGCAGCGCTCAAAATCGCGTGCGTGCATGAATTCCCCGATGAGAAGGAAGCGCGCGAAGTTGCAATACGCACGGCAAAGGAAAAAATTGCAAAAGACAAGAAACTTGCTGCCCTGCGCAAGGAAACTCTAAAGCTTTGCAAGAAATTCCCGCTGCACAAGTGAAACCATGGCTGCAAAAATCGTTGATGGAGAAAAAGTTGCATCAAAAATACTTGAAGGCGTGCGAGCGGATGTTTCAGAACTCAAAAGCCGCGGGATTGTGCCAAAGCTGGTTGTGATACAGGTTGGTGAGGACCCTGCATCTACGATTTATGTGAATAAAAAGCACAAGAAATGCATAGAGCTTGGAATGGAATCTGAAATCAAGAGATTTCCGGCGCAGATAGAGTATGAAGAACTGCTTTTGCAGATACGAAAGCTAAATGAGGATTCAAAAGTGCACGGGATATTGGTGCAGCTCCCTCTCCCGGACCATTTGAGCCATAAGCAGGTGCTTGAAACTGTCGCAGTTGAAAAGGATGTTGACGGGCTTCACCCATATAGCCACGGAAAGAATATTTTGGGCAAGGATGGATTTGTTCCTGCAACCCCGAAAGGGATAATGGAACTGCTCTCCGCCTACAAAATAAAGCCTGAAGGTAAAAATGCGGTCGTGATTGGGAGAAGCAATATTGTCGGAAAGCCTGTGGCTTCGCTTTTGCTCAACGCCGGGTGCACTGTTACAGTATGCCACAGCAAAACCAAAAACCTTGCGGATTTTACGAAGCGCGCGGACATTTTGGTTTGCGCGGTTGGAAAGCCAAAGATTGTGAAGGCATCAATGGTGAAAAAAGGCGCCGCGGTAATTGATGTTGGAATCAACAGGCTAAAGGACGGGAAGCTTGTTGGCGATGTTGATTTCAAGGCAGTTAGCAAGAAGGCGGGGTTCATAACTCCCGTACCCGGAGGAGTTGGGCCGATGACGATTGCCTCTCTTATGCAGAATACGGTGAAGGCGTGCAGAGGGTTTTGATGCCCAAGATAAAAATCGCGGTCCTCGGCTCGACCAAAGGCACGGATTTGCAGGCAATTATTGATGCCATTGAAGCGGGCAAACTGGATGCTGAAATTGTTGCCATTGGCTCGGATAAACAGGATTCATTCATCCTCGAGCGCGCAAAAAAGCACAAAATACAGGCAATTTTTGTCAATTACAAAAATTTTGCAAAGCGTGAGAATGCGGAAAGGGTTTTTGCGGATGAATTCCGCAAGCGCAAGGCCGATTTGGTTTTGCTTATAGGCTTTATGAAAATACTCTCGCCCTATTTTGTACGTGCATTCCGCGGCCGCATCTGGAACATCCACCCAAGCCTGCTCCCCAAATATGCCGGCGGCATGAACATGGATGTGCATGAGCAGGTGCTAAGAAACGGGGAAAAGGAAACGGGATGCACACTGCACGAGGTTTCAGAAAAAGTCGATGCCGGAAAAATAATAATGCAAAAAAAGTGCCCTATTGTGAAAAATGACACTGCGCAAACCCTCAAAGAAAAGGTGCAAAAACTCGAGCAGGAATGCCTTTTAGAAGCGGTTAAAATGGTTATTGAAGGTAAATTAAGCATTGGTGAGCGGGCTTGAGCGGAAAAATCAAAACTGCACTGATTTCTGTTTCTGATAAGGCAGGCCTTGCGGAATTCGCAAAAGAGCTGCACAAAAACGGCGTAAAAATAATCTCCTCCGGAGGCACTTACGACTTTTTGGCAAAAAATGGGATTAAAGCAGTAAAAGTCGAGGATGTCACGGGCTTTCCTGAAATGCTGGGTGGCAGGGTGAAAACTCTGCATCCAAAGCTTCATGGCGGAATTCTCGCAAAGCGCACAAAGGAGCATCTTGCGCAAATTGCAAAGCACGGCATTGGGCAAATAGATTTGGTTGTCGTGAACCTATACCCGTTCAGGGAAACGGTTTCAAAGCCAAAGGTTTCGCGCGAAGAGGCGGTTGAGAACATAGATATCGGCGGGCCAAGCCTTATTCGCGGCGCTGCGAAAAACCATGAATATGTGGGTGTTGTTGTGGAGCCCGCGCAATATGCGAAAGTTCTTGAAGATTTGAAAAAGAATGGATTTGCGCTTTCAAAAAAAATGAAAGAGGAACTCATGGCTGAAGCGTTCGCTCACACTGCGGCGTATGATGCGCTGATTGCGCGGCATTTTGCCCCGAAAGAGGACATTTTTCCCTCCAAGCTCACGCTCACGTTTGAAAAAGCAAGCGAGCCGCGCTATGGGGAGAACCCGCACCAGTTGGCGGCGGTGTACAAGGAGCCGCTTTCGCGCACAGGAGTGCTAATGGCTGAGCAGCTCAATGGAAAGCAGCTCTCATACAACAATATACTTGACACCGATGCCGCGCTTGCTATTGCGCGCGAATTCGAAGAGCCCTGCGTTGTGATAGTAAAGCACAACAACCCGTGCGGAGTTGCGTGCGATAAGAAAATTTCGAATGCGTTTGCAAAGGCGCTTGAATCAGATACAAAAAGCGCTTTCGGAGGAATTATAGCGCTGAACTCAAAATGCGACCTTGAAACCGCAAAAGCAGTAAACACGGTTTTCTTTGAAGTTATTATCGCTCCGGATTTTGAGAGCGCCGCACTTGAAGAGCTCAAGAAGAAACAGAACCTGCGCGTGCTCAAACTCAAGAATATGCGTGAAAAGGATGCAGCGCCAGTATTCAGGCAGGTCGAGGGCGGGCTGCTTGTGCAGGAAGAGGACTCAAAGCTCGCGGATGAGTGGAAGAATGTGAGCGAGCAAAAGGCTGAAACAAAGGCGCTTGATGATTTGAAGTTTGCATGGAAAGTTGCAAAGTTTGTGAAGAGCAATGCAATCGTTCTTGCAAAAGACAATGCCACGGTTGGAATCGGAATGGGGCTCACTTCGCGAGTGGATGCATCAGAACTCGCTCTCAAGAAAGCCGGCGCAAAGGCAAAAGGAAGCGCGATGGCATCAGACGGGTTTTTCCCGTTCAGCGACAGCATTGAGCTCGCAGCTAAAGCAGGAGTTGCGGCTGTGTGCGAACCGGGCGGAAGCGTTAAGGATGAGGAAGTCATCGCGAGCGCAAAGAAGCTGAAACTGCCGCTCTACTTCACGGGCGTGCGGCACTTTAGGCATTGAAAATAAGAATTTTATTTATTTTTTCTCAGTAACAACGCAATCCAACTTCACATCGTGCTTTTCATTCGGGATTTTATCCACAATCTGAAAACCATAAGCGAGCCCGACTTTGATATTTTTCTTGTTCTCTGAAAGGAACTTGTCATAATATCCTTTTCCCCAGCCGATGCGATAGCCTCGCTTGTCGAATGCAACTCCCGGAACGAAAAAGAGTTCAATCGAAGCCGCATCTGCAATAACTTGCGCTGCAGGCTCGGGGTTTCCCAATTTACTTTTGGATAATTCAGCGGAAGGGCGGTATTTTGCAAATTCCATCTTGTCGTTCACGAGCACGGGAACGAAAACGTCCTTTCCGAGTGCAACAAGCGAACTTATGAGTTCGGTTGTGTCGACTTCGTTGCGGAATGAGAGATAAATTCCTATGTTCTTCGCGCCCTTGAGCTCTTTGAGCTTCAATGCATTAGAACATATCCGCGCGCTCAGGGATGAAATTTCAGATTTTGAAAGCGCCAGGCGCTGCTTCGAGATTTTTTCGCGCAAAAGAGCCTTATCCATGCGATTTCACCCCGTTAGAGAGCCCTCTTTCCTATATCTTTGCGGAACTGCATGCCGTCAAACTTTATTTTCGAAACTCCGGTGTAAGCATTTGCAATTGCGTCCTTGATGCTTGCGCCGGTGCCGGTAACTCCGAGCACCCTTCCGCCATTTGTGAGGGCTTTGCCGCCCTCTGGCCTTGTCCCGGCGTGGAAAACAACAACATCCTTCAATTTCGCCGCGGCATCGAGCCCGGAAATCGCATGCCCTTTTTCATATTTCTCAGGATAGCCTTTTGAGGCGATTACAACGCAGCACGCGGCGCCGTTTTTCCATTTGATTTCAGTTTTGCCAAGCTTTCCATCGATGCAGGAATTCACAATATCAACCAAATCCGTTTCGAGAAGCGAAAGTGTGGGCTGGGTTTCAGGGTCGCCAAAACGCGCGTTGAACTCTATGACCTTGAACTCTTTTCCTTTAATCATTAGCCCGGCATAGAGCACGCCCTTGTAGGGAGTTCCGCGCTTTTGCATTTCATTTAGCACCGGAACAAAAACAGCANCNTGGATTTTCTCTTCAAGCCCTTTTACAACTGGCGCCGGGGCGTAAGCGCCCATTCCGCCCGTATTCTCGCCTTTATCGCCGTCGAAAATGCGCTTATGGTCCTGTGAGGAAACCATGAGCTTTGCGGTTTTGCCATCGCAAAATGCGAGAATGCTCGCTTCTTCTCCATCAAGAAGCTCTTCAATTACAATTCTTTTTCCCGCATCGCCAAAAATAGAATCCTGCATCAATTTGTTCACGGCGCCCATTATTTCGCTCTTGGAATGGCATATTATTACGCCTTTTCCCGCTGCAAGGCCGTCGGCTTTCACTGCTGCTCCGCGCGGAAACTCATCCACAATGCTTTGCGCCTCATCAATATTTGCAATAACTTCATAGCGCGCGGTCGGAACTTTCGCAGCAACCATTAGTGCCTTTGCAAAAGCCTTGCTCCCTTCGAGCATTGCCGCATTTGCACTGGGTCCGAAAATTCGCATGCCCTTTTCTTCGAAAGCATCAACAACCCCTTCAACAAGCGGGGCTTCTGGGCCCACAATTGTCAAATCAATCTTGTTTTTGAGCGCGAATTCAAGCAGTGCAGAAATGTCTTCATATGGAATTGGAACGTTTTCCGCAACAGTGGATGTGCCCGCATTTCCCGGAGCGCAGAAAATCTTTGAAACCTGTTTTGACTGTGAGAGTTTCCAGCAAAGGGCGTGTTCACGGCCACCGGAGCCGATTACGAGGATTTGCATAAGAGTAATGGGTGAAAACAGGATTAAAAACATACCACAAATAATTGTATTTAATGGCACACACTATGCTGAAATGGGACGTTTACGAAATTTCCGCGCACACATCAAAACTCAATGGGGTGAAATTCAGGGGTAGAATAAGGAAATTTGCCGTGAAAAATGGCATAAATCTGCTTGCAGAAAACACGCAAGACCACGAGGAAATGGTGCGCATAGCGGTTCTTGAGGGAACTGAGATGAATTTAATAGAAAAACAAATAATTCAAATGGCGCCGGATGCCAAAATTGAACTAAAGCTCAAGGGAATACACAACCCGGTGCTCTCAAAGCTGAATATAAATGATGAAGCGCAATACGAGCTTTAATTAAAGTATAACAAGCCGAAAAGCGTCATGGAAATTTTCAAGCGCTTCCTTGAGATTTTTCCCAAAAGTGTTAATGTGGAACTTGTCATTTCTGACAACCACATTTTTTCCTTCACGCCAGACTTTAATAGTAAACTTCATGAAATCAAATGTAATTAGGCGTTTAATAATAAACCTTGACCGTGCAGTAAGAGAAGCAGGAGTTTTACGCCAAAAACAGTAGAGGCAATAGATACCATAGCCAAAGAACGGGGATATCCACTTACAGCATCAGATTATGATGCGGTTTTTGAGTTGGCTGATAAATTAAATGCCGGCAAAATTGATGATACACACATAAAAAATCGACTTGCAAAGAAACAAAAAGACCATTTCGGCTCAAGCCGAGATAGCCGTCGCACCCAACTCCTCGTTGCGCCCTTCCGAGGCGCAACTCGGACGAAACGGTTGCGTTATTCGTAAGTCCTCTTGCTCTCAAGGCCGCGCTCGTAGCGCTCAAGCGCCTTCACGCGCAGCTTAGTGCCCCACTCGGTTGGGTATTCACCTGTGATGC
>C687J35174_10003540_pt1 | contig 21448 bp, 24 predicted proteins | sample RifCSPhighO2_01_FD_35174 | JGI IMG/M metagenome (IMG submission 35174) | reverse complement strand
CCTGCCGATCGGGCTGATCAGGAGCCAGATGCTCGGCAACAAGGTGATCTCCGCCCCGTTTCTGGAGTATGGCGGGTTCTGCGGGAACCTGGGCCATGTGGAGCAGGTGATTGCCTATCTCCGGGGCAAGTACAGCAAGAAGTACAGCTACCTGGAGATCCGGGATGGGCTGCCCAATGAGGTGCTGGAGAAGCACCTGCAGAAGGTGACGCCGTACCAGAGGTTCGTGCTCAGCCTGCAGGGTGAGGAGCAGAACTGGGAGCTGCTGGACAAGCAGAAGCGGAAGGCGATCAGGAAAGCGGAGAAGCATCTCACGCTGCGCGAGCTCGGCAAGGAGGACATCGACCAGGTCTATCCCCTGTACCTCAGGAACATGAAGCAGTTCGGCAGCCCGCCGTTCGCCCGCGAGTATTTCGTGCAGTTCTTCAGCCGGCCGATGGGAAAGTGCTTCGGCGCGTTCCAGGAGGGAAAGCTCTGCGCGGCGCTCCTCGGATTTACGTATCAGCAGCGCGTCCATATCACCATAGCGGTCGCAGAGAAAAAAAGCCTGGAGCTGCGCCCCAATGATCTGCTCCACTGGGAGTTCATCAGGTGGGGCATCAGGAACAGCTATACAGTCTTTGATTTCGGCAGGGTGCGCGAGGAGAGCGGGCAGTTCCGCTTCAAGCAGGAATTCGGCGGCGAGCTGCAGGAGCTTGCGCACTACTACGACCTCTACCAGCTGAAGCGGATTCCCAAGACCGACCCGAGCAACGGCAAGTACCGATTCGCCATCGAGCTGTGGAAGAAGATGCCGCTGATCATGCAGCGGAAGATCGGTCCGGGGATACGGGAAGGGCTGGGAATTTGATATTGTTATTCTATGCACTCTCATTTTAAGCGTTCTGGTATCTTGCCGCACGCCGCCAGCATGGCAGCAGACGGTCAAAGCTTCGCTTTGCCCTACCGGTCACCCCGTAAGGGACGTCCCCCGACCGGTCTGCGCCATGGCGGCGTGCGGCAGCGAGCATCCCTTAAGCAAGGGCCTGGGAAATGTTTATAAATAAGGTGGTGGTTGTTTCTGCATGGCAGACATCGGTATCCTCTTCGGCCTGCTGGCGATGCTCGGGTGGGGGGTTTCGGATTTTCTTTCCAAGATGGCGGTTCATCGGGTGGGGGTACACCGAACGTTAGTGTATGCGTACACGACTGGCACGCTTATTGCAGTAGGAGCATTTCTTCTTTATCCTAGGTTTTCTTCAATGAGTATCGGCATCGCTTTTATCTTTCTGGTTGAGGCTGCCCTGAACTTTGCAGGGTATCTGTTTTTTTATAAAGGGATGGAGCATGATGACATCTCCCTCTTGAGCCCTATTGTAGCTGCGTATCCACTGATCATTGTGCTGCTTTCATTGATTATCCTTCATGAAAAGATAACCCTGCTTCAGGCGATTGCGATGTTCCTGATCCCGGTAGGATTGATAGCACTCTCAGCGAAGAGTGGATCGCATGGGTTGCGTCGGCGGCGCGGGATTGCGCTTGCGCTGGGCGCTATGCTCATTTTTGGGGTTTCTATCTTCCTGTACGGATATCTCGTGCAGGCAACGAACTGGATACTTGCGCTTGCGGTAGGAAGAGTGCTGGCCTCGCTCATGATTCTTTCTTTTGTTGCCGCAAAGCGCAGCCCACTACGCATACCCCTTTCCGCAACGCCGCTGCTTATCATCACCGGCATCCTGGAGGTCGGCGGAACCATCGGATACAGCATCGGCGTGAGCATCAGCCAGATTTCCCTGATTTCGGTTATTTCTTCAACGTATCCGCTTGTTGTTGTTGCGCTCGCCTGGCTATTTCTTCGTGAGTGGCTGAATACCATCCAGAAACTCGGCGTTTTAGGTGTAATCGCTGGTCTTGTTCTGATATCCCTCTAGGTATTCCCGGCAGCTCACCCACCGGCAATCTGCACGCGCAATCAGCCCGGTGAATATCTGCCACGCCTTCCTGCCCTGGTTCTTGCCGTACATCTTCCTCACCAAAAAGCTGATGTTCCCCGGTATCGGGGTCTCCAGGAACTCACAGGGATGCAGGTAGAAAAGATAGGGGATACGGAATGATTTGGACAGCGGGTAGAGGAGCCGGTAATAGGAGAGCGCTGAGGGCGGCATGCCGAATTTGGTGAGGTTCGGGATGGGCAGCTCCATGATGCCGTTTCCTTTTTTGGCAAGGCTGTCCGGTGATGCGCGGTACGGCCTGAGGGGTGCGGTGACATGGGCATACCTGCCCGGGAAGAATGTGGAGATGGACGAATCATAGCGGAATTTGTGTTTTGCCAGCAGGCGGCCAAGATGGGGGTGGACCATGAAATAGGGGGAGCGGAAGCCGCTGCAGGGGATGCCTAAAGCGGATATCGCCTGCTTTGACCGTATGATCTCCTGCTCCAGTCCTTCCCTGGAGAGCCTGCCCAGGATCCGGTGCGAATAGCTGTGGGAGGCGATCTCGTGCTTTTTCGCTATGGCCTTCACCATGCCCGGATACTGCTCGGCAAGCTCCCCCAGGACAAAAAAGGTGGCATGGATATCGTGCCTGCCGAAGAAATCCAGCAGCCGCGGGACGAGCTTAAGATTCTCCACGCCCTGGGTCTCGAAATCATACTCCAGGTCAACCGTCATGATCCGCTGCATGGTCATTTGCCCTTGCGCTCGTGCTGCTCCGCCAGCGCCATCGCCTTGACCAGGCCTGCCACCTTCCGCTGGTTCCTGCGGACCTGGACATAGAGGTGGAACATGATCCCGCAGACGAATATCAGCCCGGCAATGGTGAAGAGCTGCATGGCACTGATAACACCGACAGCCTCCATCACCACGTTCAGGGTCTGGGGAAAGATGACTGCAAACATGAAGATGACCCAGACCATGCCCCAGACCAGGAAGTCATTGAAGGTGAAGTCCCGCTTCTTGTAATAGAGGAACGCGAGGTATATCATCGCCGCCCCGAAGATCACGCCCACCAGCTGGATGCCGAGCACCATGTCAGTTCAGGAACCTCCATTTCAGCATGCTAAAAAATATCTTGACGCCATCGATGATCGTCGTCCCCTTATAGCGGTCTGCATAGATGGTCTGAATGGGAACATGCGTGCACTTTATATGCCTTCTGCCCGCGTTGGCGAGCATCTCGGTCTCTGCCGCATAGCCGGTGGCGCTCCACTTGATATGCGGGTAGATCGCTGCGCGGAAGGCGCGGAATCCGCTTTGGGTATCCGGGATATCCACCTGGAACAGCTGCCTGAACGCGGCATAGAGGAGGGAATTGCCGATCCGGAATACCACCGGCATGTTCCGATTCAGCTGGCGGGCTCCCACGACCAGGTCATATCCCTTCTCCAGGGCTGCAAGAAGCAGGGGTATCTCCTGCGGGTTGTGCTGGCCGTCGGCATCNATGGTGACGATGATGTCNGCGCTGCGCTGGAGTGCTGCCTCGATGCCGGTCTGGAGGGCGAGCCCCTTGCCCATGTTCACCGGATGGCGGATATAGACGTCCGCTTCCCGCGCCGATTCTCTCGTGGCGTCACTGCTGCCGTCGTCAATGACGATGACCGTATCTACATACTTCCTTACCCCAGGGATGACGCGCTCAATGCGGCCTGCCTCGTTGTATGCAGGGATGACGGCGATCCGTTTCATCTGCCGATCCCCCGGTAGATGATGGACTGCGGAATGCGCTCCCGCGGGAGGCAGTTCCTGCCGTCGATGATGATCCTGATGCGCGGCAGGGAGGAAAGCCTGTCCGGAATGGACTGGAACTCGGCATGTGCAGTCGCGATGAGCAGCACATCTGCCTGCAGGGCATCGTCCAGGGATTGCACGTCAGACCTCTCCGGAAGGAACGGATCGTACACCTTTACCCGGGCATGGAGCTGCCGCAGCTCCCGGATAATCTCCAGTGCAGGGCTTTCCCGCATGTCGTCGATGTTTCCCTTGTAGGCAAGGCCGAGTACTGCGATGTCCACATCCGTGATCTTCTTTCCGAGCTGCTGGAGCGCCTCCTGCAGGCGCCGGATGGTGTAGTGAGGCATGGAGTTGTTGATCTCCCTTGCCAGCTTGAGAAAGCGGTGGTTGAAATTCTCCTTTTGCGCGCGGTCAATCAGGTAATACGGATCAACTGCGATGCAATGCCCGCCCACCCCGCAGCCTGGATAATGGGGAAGGAAGGCAAACGGCTTGGTGGAAGCCCCCCTAATCACCTCCAGGATGTCGATGCCCAGCTTGTCAAAGGACATGGCCAGCTCATTGACAAACGCGATGTTGACGTCACGGAAGGCGTTTTCGATGATCTTCGCCGCCTCCGCCGCCTTGATGGAGCGCAGCGGGGTTATCTGCGCGCTGATGAATGACTGGTAGAAGGCTGCTGCCCGCTGCAGGCCGCCTGCCGTTGTTGCGCCGATCACCCGGTTGATCTTTTCGAGGGGATAGGCGGCGTTTCCCGGATCGACGCGCTCCGGGCAGTGGGCAAGGCAGAAATCTGTTTCTGAAAGCCCGGAGCGCCTGAGGATGGGGAGCACGAACTCCTCGCAGGTGCCCGGGGAGATAGTGGATTCGATAATAACTAACGAGCCCTGCTGCAGGCCTTTGCTGATGGCGGCGCAGCTGGATTCTAGCGGAGCGAGATCCGGCTTGTGGTCACTGGTCACCGGGGTGGGGACGCAGACGATCAGGATGCTGTTCGCCCCGGCTGCCGCGACGCCGTCCGTTGTCCACTGGACGTCCTTTGCGGCGGCAGGAAGGGAACGGGAAATGCGCTCATCCTTGATCGGGGAGATCCCTTTTTTTAAGAGCGCGATCTTCTCCGCATTGGTGTCCACGCCCGTGACTGCGTATCCCTTCTGGCTCAGCAGGATGATGAGCGGCAGCCCGACATATCCTGCGCCGTATACCGCCACTTTTTCCATAGCAGGCGGAATCGCCGGTTCGTTTAAATAGTTTGTTATGACATTCTCCAGGACGATCCCGGCGTACAAGAGAAAGGGATTTAAACAAGCATATACCTAATTTCAGCGATGATATGGCAAGACGCGGTCATGACTGTTGCCAATTCCATCTTTGCACTATCCCTGATCCCGCAGGTATACCATGGCTTCAAAGAAAAAAAGGGGTTCATTAAACCGGCAACCTCTGTGCCGACGTTCATCAGCATCTATGCGGTAGCGTTCTCGTTTTACACCTTATCGCTGTTTTTCTCATCGATCACCGCAGCAATAACCGGGACGCTTTGGCTGATCCTGTTTATCCAAAGGCAGATATATCCCCCGGCTTAGGGGTCATTGGAAAAAGATGACCAGCAGCGCAAGGGCTGCTTCTATGCCGTAGATGGCGTACACGACATCCCGCTCAAACACCCTCTGCTTGCATCTCTTGAGGAACAGGAGAACGGCATGCTCCAGGCCGTATACCTGGCCATAGCGCATCTCCAGCGAGTTGTCCGGGTTCGGCCGGGCAAAGCTCTCCTTCTGCATCAGCCCCCTGAGCTTCAGCAAGAATTCGATGAAGTAGGGGATGAAGAGGATGAGCGCAACCCGCTCCATGTCCGCCAGGATGGCGACGATCGCGATGAGGGCGCCGACCGCATACGTCAGGGAATCGCCGGGAAAGACCCTTGCAGGAAACCTGTTGTACACCAGAAACGCCAGCAGGGAAAACACCATGCAGAGGGCGATGAGGGCCACCCACCCCATGCCGTTCTGCCAGGCGATGTAAGCCAGGGTGGAGAGGATGATGGCCCCCATGCCCGCCTCCAGCCCGTTGTAGCCCGCGAGCATGTTGAAGCCGTTGGAGGCGCCGACGATGCCGATCGGGACGATCAGGAACGGGTAGAGCAGGCCGACGTCCACCGCCCCGATGAGCGGGAGTATCATCTGCGACCTGCCGACATTGATGACCATCATGGGCAGCGCCGCAATCAGGGTGAGGAATGGCTTCTGCCACTGCCGCAGCCCGATCTTCCAGCCGAGCAGGTCATCGATGACGCCGATCAGGGTGATGATGAGTATGGTGGTCAGCGCGGCAAGCAGGGGAAGGGTGATCTCTGTGGAGAGCGAGGAGAAGGTCTGCAGGGCGATGAAATAGAGCACGCCGAAGAGGAAACCGATAATGACCACGATGCCGCCCATCTCCGCGACCTTGGGGCGGTCTGATTTGTGCATATCTTCCCCCACCAGGTTCGCCTTCACCGCACGCCGGATCCAGTAGGGGGTGAGCAGCAGAGTGGCAAGGAAAGATATGGCGATGCTCAGGAGCGCGTACATCAGGGAAGCGCTTGGCGGGCAATTTATATAGTTTATTATTTCCGGAGCAAAGGTTTATATAACGCGAGCGGCTTTGTATCCGTATGGTCTCCCTCGTGGATGCGATTCTTCTCGGCATCGTGCAGGGAGTGACGGAGTGGCTGCCGATATCGAGCAGCGGGCACCTGACGCTGCTGCAGGAGTTCATGGGGATCAAGGTGCCGGTGCTGTTCGATGTGGTGCTGCACATCGGGACACTGCTGGTGGTGCTGCTGGTGTTCCGGAGGGATATCTGGCGGCTGGCCAGGGCAGTGCTGTTCTGGGACTATGGGAAAAACGAACGCCTGCTTGCGCTCTACCTCGTGCTGGGGACCGTCTGCACCGGGCTGATCGGCTATTATTTTTATGACATCCTCATCCCCTTATTCTCCAATGTCCGGGCAGTGGGGATTGCGCTGCTGGCGACCGGGGTGATCCTGCTGTTCAGCATGCGAAGGACACCGGAGCGGGATATCGCATGGAGCGACGCCATTATCGTCGGCATTGCGCAGGGGATCGCGCTCATCCCCGGCATCTCGCGGAGCGGCATCACGATCTCGGCCGGGCTGTTCCGGGGGCTGTCGCCAAAGACGGCTGTCCGCTTCAGCTTCCTGCTGCTCATCCCGGCGAGCATCGGGGCGCTGGCGCTGCAGCTGCAGCGCGAGGCGAGCGCGCCTGCGGATATCATGCCCTATCTTGCGGGAGGGGCTGCGGCAGCCGTCGTGGGATATTTCACGCTGCGCTGGCTGATGAGGATCGTGCAGCAGCAGCGGCTCTGGATGTTCAGCATCTACTGCTTTGTGGTGGGGATGGGAGTGGTGATTGCTTCTTTCGTGTAGGGTGCCGTTGTTTTTGATTTATTATATTTTAGCTGTTTTCCACAAAACCTGAAAGTAATTTCTGTAAGAATCAGCTAATTCCTTGTTTTCCATCAGGATGGCGATTGGGTCCTCCACCCACATGAAGATTGCTATCTTGTCGTCATAAATAAAGGTGGAGCTCAGGTTCTTAAACTCGATATCGAGGAATTTTATAATCTGCAGCTTTTTCCTTGGGACCTTCCCCTTGAATGACCTCGAAGTGACTATCCTCATCCTTATCCTGTTTTTTATCCGGTGAGATTCCCAGATATTGAAATATTCAGGGTAAAACCCCGGAAAGATCCCTGAACCGTAGTCAAGTATCTCTGTTTTTGAAGCCAATGCATCCTTGAGGACTGTCTTTAATCCTAGCCTTCCCTTGAAAACCTGGACATCCTTCTTTACGCCCCCCTTGAAGATGTTTGACAACTCTGACAACTCTCTTTCAGCATTCTTTAACTCTTCTTCCCTCTTTTTTAATAGATTTTTTAACGCTTCTGGGTTCGCAGGATGAAATATCTTCTTGTTTACCTTAATGACGGAAGAAACTAATCCTTTTTTCAGCAGAGATTCCAGAACGTCATAGATGTTCACCCGGTGGACATTTGTTTTCTTTGCGATCTCCGAAACAGAAGCAGGGCCTAGTTTGACTAAGGCGATGTACACCCTTGATTCATTCCTGCTTAAGCCCAGTTTCTCCCATGTTTCTGGTTCCATAAGGTATGGTGACCATGCTGGCTTTATATAGATTATGTTTTTGTTGTATTATGTATACTACAAAATAATAAATAGGCAATCCATACTACTTCGTGATAACAATAGCAAGGTAGATCACCATGGCTTTAAATCACATCATAGAAGTTTGCTGCACGGGGAATAATGGAAGAAGCAAGATAGCTGAAGCAGTAGGCAATGCGTATACCCGTAATATGCGGATTTTCCGGTGGGATCAGGACTATCTCCCTCTGCCAGGTATAGACCTGGAAGATACGATCCGCTTCATTTCCTCAGGCACCAGAGCCGGCCCTGAACATGATGCGCATCTTCCCTATGACAAGGTCGCTTCAATTTTCAGGAGCGCTTCAAGCCACGGGCTGATGAAGCCAGCCAGTCTGGATAAGGATAAATATGAGCATGATCCGGATTACCATGCTGCCATGCAGGAAAGGGCCCACATGGCATTCAGGATACTGCGCCCTATTGAAGCTGCCTTAAGAAACTCTTCGTTATACGATGTCGGCCTTACTTGTGATGAAACAAGGGTGCAGACAACGGCAAGAGGCGATGTTTCCCTTGTCCTGGGTATGGAGCAGAAGCATGTGGATCAGGTAAACGAGATCTATTCTTCAGGGGCAAAAAGACCGTTGATCACCATGGTAACTGAATATGCCGGAGTTGCAGGGGAAATACCGGATGCCATAGGCAATACCGACCCTCATGTTTATGCTGCCATTAGGGGTAGGCTTATTGATCTCATGCCGAAAGTCATTGACCGGTATGCGAAGGAGTTTATAAATCGAAAAGCGCGCACCAGTTATTACAATGTTGACTTTTATGGCAAGTGCCCCCTGCGCAGCGATCTGCCCCCTCATTTTTTTCCAGATTAGATAATGGTTAATATCCCATATTTCAAAGACAAGAGAATAATTATCATAGAGGGGATTGCAGGCAGCGGTAAAAATACTATCCAAGAGCGGATTAAAGACAGGTATAATCAAGAAAAATTTAGAGTATATGATTTCTCAGAAGAAGATCTCCTTTTCTCATGGAAACATTTTTGGATAGAGAATATGGAGATGCACAGGATACGATACTTGCATTCATTGCTCGATTATTGTGAAAAGCTGATTGATGGGCACACAAAGACCGTGATAATATTAAACAGATTCCATATAACTTATGCAATCGTCTCAGAATATCGCAAGGAAGCTAAAAAATTGTATGATAGGTTAGTTGACCGGCTGCGGGGCCTGCCAGTACATATTTTTATCGGCAGATTNGGNTTGGAGNATATCGAAAAGAGAGCAAGCCATTCTGAAAGAAAAGACGAGATATGGAGGATCCATCAGCAGAAGAGAATCAAGCGGTCAAATGTACGTTCATTATCTGAATTGTACAAGAACGAGCAGGAAGCCATTTTTAAGATAGCAGAAAAGCAGGGGATTCCTTATTCGGTTTTTGAGTTTAAGGGATCAAAATGGGTCCTGAAAGACGGCGACCTGGTCGAGGTTGATGCCCGCACCGGCAGAGTAACAAAAATAAAGGGCAGGGGATGACTGCCTTATAGGCCCTGTAGAAAACTTGTTGCGCTCATATCGGAAATCCCGAGATTTCCGCGTACCCGAAAACGTTCGGCGTTTCCCAGGGGTAGCGCCGGTTCGCTCCATGCTGTTGCAAAGTGTAGCATCGCTCACGGGATGGCGCTACCCTATATTCTCTACAGAGCCCCATGAGGGATAGGTTTATATTTGTTAATAACGATGACTGAGTATATGGCCCATAACGAATATGCCCGTATCAAGGAGATTATAACAAAATACCATCTTCAGCCAACTACGCAGAGGAACCTTCCCCTGCTTACCCTGAGCATCATCACCATGGGGTATACCATTCATCTCAAACGGAGATTGGGCTATTCTTACGAAGCGCTTGTATTTATCGGCAGAGAAAATTGGTTCCATTCGATGATGGGCGAGGAAATCCTGAATAACAAGACAAGGGCGTATCTGAAGAAGAAGCGGGGCATTGATGCGCTGCTTGCCTCCCTGATTACGGAGTTTAAGAAAGCGAGAAAGGGCATACTCCTCGTAAAAAAGATACAGGACAAAAAGCAGGCTATTCTGGAGATCCTGGAAAATTATCTCCGGTATATGGCAGTGATCAGCGTGTATAACTGCTTCTGGAGATATATCGGCAACAGGGAGCATGACCAGTTTATTTCTGACAGGATCATACAAAGAATTTCGCATGAGAGAGTCCTGGTGGCGAAATTTTACCCAAAAATTGAGGAGATTATCCGCGCTGTGGTTATTGCCATCGGCAAATCCAGCGGTTTTGACGGAACATTGCTGCAGTATTTGTCTTATCTTGAGTTTGGAGGATGCCTGAGAAAAGGGATAAGTGAAGAGAAAATAAAAGAGCTAAAAAAGAGAAAGGAAAGGTATTTTTATGCATTTGTGGAAAAAAGCGGGAAAGAGTTGATAACAACGGACAAGGCAGTCATCAGCCGGCTCCAAAGGGAGTTTTATGACGTCAACGAAAAAATAACAGAGTTAAGGGGCTTCCCCGCCTATACAGGTTTTGTCGTTGGAAGGGTATTTAATATGACTACATCCCAAGGGCGGCCTTCAGGCGGCTATATCCTTGTTGCGCCGTCAACGCACCCGGATGATATCGGGCTGATAAAAGATGCCGCAGCCATCGTCACCGATGAGGGCGGCATCCTCAGCCATGCTTCAGTGATCTCACGGGAACTGAAGATACCGTGCGTCGTGGGCACGAAGGTGGCCACGAAGGTCCTGAAAGACGGCGACCTGGTCGAGGTTGATGCCCGCACCGGCAGGGTAACAAAACAGATGCATCCCCGCACTCCAGCAGGGAGACTCCGGAGTATTTGAGTGATATTCTTTCTTAGGTTTACGAAAGATCATGTTAAATATCAAAGTACAGGTGGTACTCCCAGGGGTGCGGCCGCAGGCGAACCGCGTCAATCTCATTCGCCCGCTTGTACGTGATCCACGTTTCAATCAGGTCCCTGGTGAAAACGCCGCCTTCCATCAGAAATGCGTGATCCTTTTCCAGGGCATCCATGGCTTCGCCGAGCGAAGAAGGGACGTTGAGGATATTCGCGGCCTCTTCCGGCTTCAGGCTGTACAGGTTCTTGTCCAGCGGGTCTCCGGGGTCCATCTTCTTCCTGATGCCGTCCAATCCCGCCATCAGCATGGCTGAAAATGCCAGATAGGGGTTGCAGGCGGGATCCGGGGTCCGGAATTCAATGCGCTTCGCTTTCTCGCTGGAAGAATACATGGGGATGCGCACGCATGCGCTTCGGTTCCGCTTGGAATAGACCAGGTTGACCGGGGCCTCATAGCCAGGAACGAGCCTCTTGTAGGAGTTGGTCGTCGGCGCAATAAATGCGCAAAGGGAGGGCGCATGCTTCAATAAGCCGCCGATATAGTATTTTGCCGCCTGGCTCAGCTGCGCATAGCCGCTGGCGTCAAAGAACAGGTTCCTGCCGTCTTTCCAGATGCTCTGATGGACATGCATCCCTGATCCATTGTCGTTGAACAGCGGCTTCGGCATGAAGGTTGCTGTCTTGTTGTGCTTGTGCGCGGTGTTCTTCACGATGTATTTGTAGAGCATAATCTGATCAGCCATCCTGGTCAATGGCCCGAAGCGCATGTCAATCTCACACTGGCCTGCGGTTGCAACCTCGTGATGGTGCGCCTCAATAGCGATGCCGCACCGGATCATCGTGCTCACTATCTCATTCCTGATGTTCTGCAGCGCGTCAAATGGCGGCACCGGGAAATAGCCTTCCTTATGGCGGGGCTTGTAGCCCAGGTTCCCCCCGTTCTCTTCAGCGCCGGAATTCCAGATGCCGTTTTTGGCATCGATGTAATAAAAGCCAGAATGCTCGTTCTGCGCATAGCGGATGCTGTCGAAGATGAAGAATTCCGCTTCCGGGCCCCAATAGCTGACTGAGCCGATGCCGCTTTCCTTCAGGTATTTCTCTGCCTTCTGCGCCACAAATCTGGGGTCGCGGCTGTACATCTCTTGCGTCTCCGGGTCCTTCACATTGCACACCATGCTCAGGGAAGAGGTTGAGAACGGGTCTATCAGCGCCGTTGCCGGGTCAGGGAGCAGCAGCATATCGCTTTCGTTAATGTCCTGGAAGCCGCGGATTGAAGAGCCGTCAAACCCCGGGCCGTCGCTGAATGTGCTTTCCTCCAGCTCGGTGCTGGGGATGGTGAAGTGATGCCATAAGCCTGGCAAGTCAGTAAATTTGACATCCACGAACTTCAGGTCATGTGCCTTGATGATGTCCAGGACCTCTTTCTGCGTCATACGGCCGGCCTCCCCGGCATAGAACGGCCTTCCATAGGCTTTTTCCTCTGTTTTTTAGATGCCTCTTCTGAAGCGCCGCCTATGGCACCGACCCCTTTTTCTCCGGTACGGATACGGATGACTTCTTCCAGGGGGAGCAAAAATATCTTTCCATCACCAATGGAACCTGTCCTGGCGCCCTTGATAATGGCATCCACGGTTGTTTTTACATAGCTGTCATTGACCGCAATCTCCAGGCGGATCTTCTTCAGCAGCCGCACCTCGTGGATGACCCCGCGGTACTCTTCGAGGTAGCCTTTCTGCTCGCCGCAGCCGATGCAGTTGGAAACAGTCATGCGGGACACTACTGCCCCCCACAGCGCTTTTTTCACATCAGGCAGCTTTTCCGGCCGTATGATGGCTATGATCAGCTTCATGATCTCAGCTCCATTTTTTTCTTCCCATAAATTTTCAGCTATCTTATTCTGTAGTGAATATCTCAAATCCGGCATACGCTTCGGCGTTGTGCTCTGCCAAATCCGCACCCTTGAGCTCGTCTTCCCGGCTGATCCGCAGCCCGATGAGCATGTCCAGCACTTTGAAAAAAGCAAGCATGATCCCGAAAGTCCATACAAACACCGCCCCGATGCCGATGAGCTGGCTCAGCAGCTGTGCAGCGCCGCCGCCGAAAAACAGGCCATTGACGCCGCCGAAGGCTTCCTGCGCAAACAAGCCTACAGCCAGGGTACCCCATACCCCGCAGGTCATATGCGCCGATACCGCCCCTACTGGATCGTCCACCCGTATCTTATCAAAAAACTCAACCGACAGCACATAGAGGATGCCTGCAATAAGGCCGATAATGACCGCGCTCAACGGACTGACGTTCGCAGTGCCCGCAGTTATACCTACCAGGCCGCCAATGGTCGCGCCCAAGGTCAGTGAAACATCCGGTTTTTTGTAGCGGAGCCATGAGGTCAACATGCCGCCGACAGCTCCGGCAGAGGCCGCCAAGGTNGTGGTAACCGCGATGGTTGCAATGCTCCAATTAGTGCCCGCCAGCGTAGAGCCGGGATTAAAGCCATACCACCCGAACCACAGCAAAAATACGCCCAACGCAGCCAATGTGAGGGAATGCCCTTTGATGGGCTGGATTGTTTTGCCTACATATTTCCCGATCCTTGGGCCCAAAACGATCGCCCCGGCCAAAGCAGACCAACCGCCGATGCTGTGCACTACCGTAGAACCCGCAAAATCAATGAACGGTGTTGGAAGCTTGGACAACCAGCCGCCGCCCCATATCCAATGGCCCGCAATGGGATAGACAAGCGCGGTGATGAAAATGGTGTAGAAGATGTATCCTTTAAATTTGATGCGCTCGGCAACCGCGCCGCTCACGATGGTGGCAGCCGTAGCTGCGAAAACCACCTGGAACATCCAGAAGGCATATTGCCAGTAGTCTATCACTCCTCCCAAAAAGAAACCAGACATGCCGATGAAAAGATTTCCCGTGCCAAACATAAACGCAAAGCCCACGGCCCAGTACATAATGGAGCCAAAGCAGAAATCAATCAGGTTTTTCATCATGATGTTGCCGGCGTTCTTTGCCCGCGTCAGCCCGGTTTCCAGCATGGCGAATCCGCCCTGCATGAGGAACACCAAAAACGCCGTCAAGAGCAGCCATACAAAATCAATGGACTTGGCATTGTTTTCAGGGGTGGCATCGTAGCCGACGGCAACAGAAAGGGCCAGCAGAAACACGAGCATGAACACGAACGGCTTGCTTGCCTGCATGCCTTTGTAATATTTTTAGCTTATTTATATATCTTTTCCCGTTTTTCATGACACTTCATTTCATTTTTTTAGTAAAATTTAAATACTTGTTTAATTTTCAATAGGGAAATGAGGTAAAAAGTAAACGGGCAATCCCATGGATCTCGACGCTGTTGATCGCCACATCCTGAATGCGCTATTGGAGAATGCACGGCTGTCCTACCGGCAGATCGCCAAAAAAGCCAATGTTTCGGCAGCTACGGTGATGCACCACATCAAGGCGCTGGAAAAGGATGTCATTAAGAAATACACCGTCCTTCTGGACTACGAGCAGATGGGGTACGGCATCGAGGTCATCTTTGAGGTGCGCATCTCCAAGGGCAAACTGTTCGAGGTGGAGCAGAAGATCGCGCATCATCCCAATGTGATTGCGGTGTATGACATCACCGGGGATTTTGACTCGGTCATCATCGCGCGCTTTCCCAACCGGAGGAAGATGGATGAGTTCCTCAAGAAGATGCAAACATATTCTTTTGTGGAAAGGACATATACAAAAGTCATCCTGAATACCATCAAGGAAGCGCCGATGAGCGTATAGCTGCTGGGCAGGAGATAGGTGCGTGAGATGTGCACATCGTTTTTATCCGTATTGCCCGGAACAGATTTTTTCCTGCAAACCACTATCTTTTTATAATCAGCCTTCTAAGGCATGGCTATGGAAAAAAGAGGGCAGAGGAACCATCACCCGGTGCTGCACCGGCAGCTGCGCTTCCACCAGCGGGCTGCGAACATGCTCACCAAGTATGTCGGCAGCTGGACGTTCATCTTTGTCGTCCTCCTGCTGATCGCCGCCTGGATAACCACCAATGCCTATCTGCTGGTCACCGGATGGGACCATTATCCCTTCATCCTGCTGAACTTCATCCTCTCCTGCCTTGCCGCGCTGCAGGCGCCGATTATCCTGATGAGCCAGAACCGGGCTGCTGAGCAGGATCGGCTGATGGCAAAATATGACTATCAGGTGAACCGGAAGGCGGAGCGGGAGATTGCTGAGCTGCGGAAGGATATGAACATTATTAAGAGTATTCTGAAGAAAAATATATTAAAGGGCCGTCATTAATTTTTCGCCGCTCTCCAGATAAGCTTAAAATATGACCGATAGCTTTGCGCAATCTTTCTGCTGGTTATGACTGTTGCAAGGGGGGTATCGGACCACATAATGATGGCTACTTTATCCCCGTAGATCCATGTTGTTGAAGGAGTTGCATAGGCGTCTGGAATAAAACGGAATCTCGCCCGAGCAGAGGTCACAATCTCTTTATCCCGGAGATGTTCAGGCATAAGCACCAACGAGAGTATCTTCTTTTCACATTTGCGCTCCTGAAACCATCTAAAATCATGCTGCATAACTTCAAGAAACTCACCCATAGAACCGAATGAAAAATACTCTTTGTACGTTAAGATATCCTGCATGATTGAACGAATGCCTTTTTTACCCTTGAATACTACCGAATCTTCTTCTTTTGTTTCAGCATAGATTTGTTCTAATGCGGGGAGCATCTTCTGCACGGCGCGCTCTTGTTCACGGATGTTCTCTACAATTTTCCTCGGTGCCGCTGGTTTGAAGATTTTCCTGTTTGCTTCAATAGCATAAGTCACCAGCCCTTTTTCCAGCAGCCGTTCAAGCACATCGTAAGTCGTGGTGCGATTTATCTGTGTTTTTTTGCTAATAGTGCCTGCACGCGCTTGCCCAAGCCCAAGGAGGATAAAATAGATTCTCGCTTCTGCACGGTTTAACCCGGCTTTTTGCAACTGCTCAAATTCCATTGTATCTTACCAATATAGCACATATAAAAATATTACTAATTTGTTGTAAGTTTACTCACAACAAACATTTATAATGTTCTGCTTTACTTTGTAGTAGTAATAATTGAGGCAAGAGAAAACGGAAGGTAAAATAGTAAAACAATATGAAAAACGCTAAACTATTTATCACGATTTTAATTATTGCACTAGTTGTTGGAGCTTTCTTTGTATTCTTTCCAAAACAAGAAGAACAGAAAGTTGTTAGAATAGGGTATTTACCGATTACTGCTTCATTGCCCCTATTTGTAGCACAAGAAAATGGCTACTTTTTGGAAGAAGGATTAAATGTAGAGTTGGTTAAAGCTGAAACAAGCAATATAATTATGGAGTCTCTGGTTTCGGGTAAGTTAGACCTAACTTCTTCTGTGGCATACTCGACGTTATTCCCAATAGAATCTACTGATCCTGGAAATTTTATAATCTTCAGCGGGGTTAGTGAAACGGGAGATACATTTGCAAACTTCCTTCTTGTTAAACGAGATTCAGATATTCGATCAATCTTGGACCTAAAAGGTAAAAGGATTGTAACGCGCTCTGGGGCAGCAATGAAAACCTATACTTCTTTGGTTCTGGAAAAATTTGGTCTAACTCTATCTGACGTTGTATTACAGCAGGTAAGTCCCTCTCTTCTCATATCAACATTCAATTCTCCGGAAGTGGATGCCATTTATGATGTTGAGCCTGCAATGACCATAATTTTGGAAAGTGGAAACGGGAAGATTCTAGAGGAAAATCCAAGAGTAAAATACGTCTTAAATCCATTTCCCGTTGCTGGATCAGTTTTTTCCGCTAAATTTGTGGAAAATAATCCATCTACAGCTGAAAAAATAGCCAAAATAACTGATAAGGCTATTGATTATATAAATCAAAATCCTGAGGAAGCTAAACAAATATTGACAAAGTATACTCCGCTAACTTCAGATATCGCTTCAAAAACACGACTCTATAAATTTGATAAGCTTGCTGAGATTGATAAAGAATCTGTACAAAAGCTAACCGATATTGAGAATCCTAATAATGAAATAACTGTCTCAAGGTTGTTCTATAATCCCTAGAGGGACCCAAAATGGCTATGATAGAAGTAGAAAACTTGTTTAAGGAATTTCCTCAGCCAAAGAATAAAATCAAGACATTGAAAGTTCTGGACGACATCTCTTTTCAGGTTAAGGATGGAGAATTTGTCGCGTTTTTTGGTCCAAATGGTTGTGGAAAAACGATCATGCTTAATATTCTCTCGGGAATTGACAAAGCGACTTCTGGAAAAATCTTCATCAATAAAAAAAATCCAGAAAAGAGCAAGNTAGGTTTTGTTTTTCAGAACTACAATGAGAGTATGCTTCCTTGGCGGACGATCGCAGGGAATATAGAATTGGCTTTAGAAATTCAAGGAACAGACGAAAATAAGAAAAAGCAAATAGTTGAACATTTGCTAAAGAAAGTTGGCTTGTTTGAGCATAAAGATAGATATTTTTATGAGCTTTCGGAAGGGATGAAACAATTAACTGCTATTTGTAGGGCTTTTGCTTATGAACCAGAATTATTGCTTATGGACGAGCCGTTTAGCTCTTTAGATTATTCCACTTCAAGAAAAATGGGTTTAGAATTGCTTAATATCTGGAAAGAAACAAAAAAGACAACACTTTTCGTGAGCCATGACATTGACGAAGCTATATTTTTGGCAGATAAGGTTATTGTCCTTTCTCAAAGACCTGCAAAGATTAAAGGCGTTGTTGAGGTTAAGCTTCCAAGACCAAGAAAATTAGATGTTTTATCAAGCAAATATTTTTTTGAGACAAGAAATAAAATATTGAGGTTATTCGAGTATGAAAAATAAAAAATTCTATTACATGATTGTTCCGCTCATAATTTTGGTAGTTTGGGCAATTTTCTCTAATCTAAAATTTATTAGCCCTTTATTTTTGCCCGCTCCTCGGGCTGTATTTTTAGAGATCATTAAGCTTTTTGCTTCTGGAGTGATACTTCCAGATATATTTTATACTCTTTACCGAGCATTTTTAGGTTTTATTATTGCGTGTTTAATTGGTATTCCTCTTGGTCTACTTATGGGCTATTCAGACAGAATTTATTATTCTTTGGAATTTGTTGTTGAATTTTTCAGAAGCATTCCAGCAACAGCCCTTTTCCCGCTCTTTTTGCTGTCCTTTGGAATAGGCGACCAGTCAAAAATAGCTTTAACTGCTTGGGCGGCAGGACTTATTTTAATAATAAATGCTATGTACGGCGTCCATTTTGGTAAAGAACTAAGAATAAAATCAGCAAAAACAATGAGAATGTCTGGATTTATACTATTTCAAAAGATTATTTTTCCAGAAGCCTTGCCTCAGATTTTTAGCGGAATAAGAATCGCCGTATCGTTATCTTTGGTTATTGTTATTGTAACGGAGATGTTTATCGGAACTAACTTTGGCTTAGGACACAGAATAATAGACGCACAACTTGTTTATAGAATTTCTGAGATGTATGCAACTATCTTAATCTTGGGCATTTTGGGATTTTTAATAAATAAAGGGTTTATCTTTGCTGAAAAAAAATTTGTTCATTGGAAGGGAAAATAACTAGTTTGCAGAGAGTGTTTAAAATAGTCAACTGTTTTTTGCAATCCTACATCAAGCGGGACTCTCGGCTCCCACCCGAGCAGTTGCTTGGCCCTGCTGATGTCCGGCCTGCGGTTGGTGGGATCGTCCACCGGCAGCTCTTTGAACACCACCGGACTGCTGCTGTTCGTGATGGCGATGACCCTCTGCGCGAACCGGAGGACGCTCATCTCCTCCGGGTTTCCCAGGTTGACAGGATCATGGATGCCTGAGCGCATCAATGCGTATATTCCCGCGACCAGGTCAGAGACATAGCAGAAGCTCCTGGTCTGGCTGCCGGCGCCGAAGACCGTGATCGGATCGTTTTTCAGCGCCTGGGTGATGAATGCCGGCACCACCCGGCCGTCATCATGCCGCATCCTCGGGCCGTAGGTGTTGAAGATGCGGACTATCCTGGTGTCTATGCCGTGGATGCGGTGGTAGGCCATCACCAAAGCCTCGGCAAAGCGCTTGGCTTCATCATAGCAGCCCCTTGGCCCTGTTGGATTGACATTGCCCCAGTAGGACTCAGGCTGCGGGTTCACCAGGGGATCGCCGTAGACCTCTGAGGTGGATGCCAGCAGGTATTTTGCCTTTTTTGCATAGGCAAGTCCCAGGGTGTTGTGGGTGCCTAAGCTGCCTGCCTTTAATGTTTGGATAGGGATCTTCTGGTAGTCGACAGGAGAGGCCGGCGATGCGAAATGCAGGATGAAATGGATGTCCTGGCTGATGGAAATATGTTTGGAAACATCGTGGTTGATGAAGGTAAAGTGCGGATTGTTTTGCAGNTGGACAATATTCTTCATGCTGCCGGTGATGAGATTGTCCATGCAGATGANCTTGCACCCNTTTTCCAGCAGGAGCTCGCAGAGATGGGAGCCGATGAATCCCGCCCCCCCGGTTATGAGGACTGTTTCCATCGCCTCACCTCCTCCAGCTGCTCTTTGCTGCCGATGTCAAACCAGGGCTTTTCGGTGACCATGCTGTAGACCGCTGTCTTTTCCGAGAGCCATTGGATGAAATGGCCGGACTTGTCCGTGGGATTGCCCTGGGCGATATACTCGCTGATGGCAGGAATGGTTTTCCGGGGAAAGAAATAGATGCAGGTAGATGCCAATGTGGATGCAGGTTCTGCCGGCTTTTCCTCAAAGGAGGTGATTCTGCCTGCTGCATTGATGGAGACGATGCCATACAGCTTCGCAAGCCCCCTGTCTTTGACGTCATGGGAAACGATGCTCGGCCGGCCGGCGGCAAAAGCGAGAAATTCCCGGAGGGAAAGGTCAAAGAGATTGTCGCCAGCGACAATAAGGATATCATCGCTGATGGCATGANGGGCAAGCGTGAAATGGATATCGCCCACCGCCCCCANCCGGTCTTCATTGCNGGNGGTCTGGTCGTTCACCATGGTGATGTTCTTCTGGGNATAATGCTGGAGCCACTGCTGGAAGNCAGGATAAAANTTGCTGTTGGTGACGATNAAGATGNGNGCAGGGGAGACNTCNGCNAGCTTGTCCAGGACGTGCTCGANCATCGGCCTGCCGGCAATGCNGAGCAGGGGCTTGGGGGTNTCCAGGGTGAGTGGATAGAGCCTGGTGGCATAGCCTGCGGCAAGGATAATGGCGTCCATAAACAGGAGAATGGGCGGGAGTTTTAAAAAGATTGTTATCTGCCGATTCCTATGTACCGGAACCCCGCCTTTTTCATGTCCAAGGGATCAAAGACGTTCCTGCCGTCCACCATGTTCGGCTGGCGGAGGAGCGACTTTACCTTTGCCAGATCCAAGGCGCGGAATTCGTTCCACTCCGTGACGAGGATGACGGCATCCGCTCCCTGGCAGGCGTCATAGGGGTCTTTGGCATAGTGTATCTGCATGTCGGGAAACATCCGCCTGGTGTTCGCCGCCGCCTCCGGGTCAAAGGCGCGGATATGCGCTTTTTCCTGGAGCAGCTGGCGGATGATGACGATTGCAGGCGCTTCGCGCATGTCATCGGTCTTCGGCTTGAAGGCCAGGCCCCAGAGGGCGATAGTAGCTCCTTCAAGCTGCGGAACCAGCTGTTTCAACCGGGGAAGGATGCTCTGCTTCTGCATTTCGTTGACGGATTCAACTGCATCCAGTATCTGGAATGGAACGCCGTGCTCTGCCGCGGTGGCGATAAACGCCTTGACGTCTTTCGGGAAGCAGGATCCGCCATAGCCGATGCCCGCCTGCAGGAATCTCGGGCCGATGCGCTTGTCCAGGCCCATGCCCTGCGCAACCAGCTTGATATCAGCGCCTGTTTTCTCGCAGAGCCGGGCGACCTCGTTCATGAAAGAGATTCTGGTTGCCAGCATGGCGTTTGCCGCATACTTGATGATCTCGGCAGAGCTGATGTCCGTGAACAGGATGGGATGGTCTGTCCGGGATATCCCCCGGTAGATATGCTCCATGATGGCCCTTGCCCTGCCATTGTTGCAGCCGATCACTATCCGGTCCGGAATCAGGAAATCATTGACCGCCTCTCCCTCGCGGAGGAACTCGGGGTTGGAGACCACGTCAAAGTCCTGGCGGTCTTTCCTGCTGTCCAGGATGATCTCCCTGATCCTTGCGTTGGTGCCTACCGGAACCGTGCTCTTGGTGGCAAACACCTTATAGCCGCTGAGGTTTTCGGCAAAGGTTTTCGCTATCTGGAAGACCGCGCTGAGGTCAGCCCGGTGGTCAGCCCCCTCCGGGGTGCCTACCGCACCGAAGACCACCTCAGATATCTGGATTGCGGTTGCTGCATCGGTGGTGAAGGCCAGCCTGCTTTCCGCGATGTTGCGGCCGAGCAGCTCCTTGAGGCCGGGCTCGTAGATAGGGAGGATGCCCTTCTGCAGCTGGGCGATCTTCTCTGCATTGATGTCCACGCACACCACTCATTGCCGAGCTCTGCCAGGCAGACTCCCGTTACCAGGCCGACATAGCCCGTCCCCATCACCGCGATTTTCATGGGAGAAAGGGGTTGGGAAATCGTTTAAAAAGATTGTTGTGCTTG